>ULUK01048939.1_pt1 | contig 97724 bp, 88 predicted proteins | sample 1958451 | NCBI WGS metagenome assembly ULUK01 (sample SAMEA4835758, study PRJEB28245) | human gut metagenome | biome: gut microbiome; material: fecal sample | place: Denmark | collected 2008
AAGAACGTGAATTATGACGCAGGTAATTAATTGTATCTTTGTCAGAAGCGATGAATCCACCGATAGAAGCCAACGACTTACTGAAAGTACCCATGATCAGATCCACATCGTCTGTGACACCGAAATGATTACAAGTACCGCGTCCGTGGTCACCTAATACACCCAAACCGTGAGCTTCGTCTACCATGATGCTGGCATTATACTTTTTAGCCAGCGCTACAATTTCAGGTAATTTGGCAATATCACCTTCCATACTGAAAACGCCGTCCATCACGATCAGTTTAACCTTGTCGGGTTCGCACTTCTGAAGTTGTTTTTCCAACGACTCCATATCGTTGTGCTTATATTTCAACTTGGTAGAGAAGGACAACCGATGGCCTTCGATGATAGAAGCGTGGTCCAGTTCATCCCATAAGATATAGTCTTCACGACCTGTCAGACAAGAAACCACTCCTAAATTAACCTGAAAACCGGTTGAATACACGATCGCATCTTCTTTTCCGACGAAATCGGCCAAACGTTTTTCCAATTGAACATGTAAGTCTAATGTTCCATTTAAGAAACGTGAACCTGCACAACCTGTACCATATTTCTTTATGGCTTCAATCGCAGCTTCTTTTACTTTCGGATGGTTGGTTAATCCCAAATAAGCATTAGAGCCAAACATCAATACTTTCTTGCCACTGATAGTAACTTCGGTATCCTGATCACTTTCAATCATTCTGAAATACGGATAGATACCGGCAGCCATAGCGCGCTGCGGTGCATCATACTTAGCTAGTTTCTCTTGTAATAGTTTCATATTTAATGAAGAGAATTTTTGTTTTTATCTTCTCAAAATGTTTCTTTAAAAGAACTCTTTGATTAAATTCGCTCTTTGTTTCACCTTTTTATCAGCCGCAAAAGTAGTAATTTTTTTACTTCTTCAATCTAAATAACTTAAAAGTTTTACCAAAAGCATTATTTTTGCTGTTGAAATATAGTGAAATCTCGAAAAAGCAGATTAAATGAGGGTGCAAGCAATAATTAACCCTATATCTGGGGTTGGATCAAAACGAAAGATCCCGAAGATGATAGAAATGATGTGTGCGAATGCCGGCTATGATTTGTCGCTTGCGTTTACAGAGTATGCCGGACATGCGAGTTATATCACTCGTCGGGAAATAGAGAGGGGAGCTGATTGTATAATTGCTGTAGGTGGAGATGGTACTGTCAATGAAATAGCCCGTTCGATGATTCATACGGATGCAACGTTGGGGATTATTCCTATGGGATCAGGGAATGGTCTGGCGCGCGAATTGCATATTCCGATGGATCCGAAGAAGGCATTGGAAGTGATTAGCCGGGGGAAGGAAACAGTGATAGACTGTTGCCGGGCCAACGATCGTGCATTCTTTTGTACATGTGGTGTGGGCTTTGATGCAGCCGTCAGTCAGAAGTTTGCCGGAGAGAAACGGCGTGGCTCCCTCACTTATATGAAGAATACAATTGAGGAATATTTGAGTTATAAGCCGGAAGTGTACGATTTGCTGATCGACAATTGCCAGGTAAAGGAAAAGGCTTTTCTGGTGGCTTGCGGGAATGCTTCGCAATATGGAAATAATGCCTATATTGCTCCGCATGCCAATATACAGGACGGACAAATGGATGTGACGATTCTTTCGCCGTTCACGCCGATTGACATACCAGCTTTGGCTATCCAGTTATTTACCAAGCAGATTGATAAGAACAGTAAAATCAAGACGATGAAGGCACATTCGTTGTCGATCATCCGGAATCATCCGGGTGTCATGCATCTGGACGGAGAACCGATCATGGCCGATAGCCGGATTGATATATCCATGATACCGCATTCGTTAAAGGTATTTACGCCAGAGAGTGTCTCTTTCCGCAGGGAAGTACATGAACTTTTTGGGGAAATATCTCGTTTTATGGACAGACGGTTACCGTTTATTTTCCGTTGACAGACAGGAGTCCGTCGGGCATATTTTTCTAATTAATGTCAAAACGAATTCTCCGAACGAATTGTTTTCAAGGTGAATCGATTATTATCAAAGATGAATTGAGTATATTTGCACGCAAACAATAAATACGAATGAAATACAATACACAAGAAAAGCGGTTAGCTTTACCTGAATATGGTCGTAATATCCAGAATATGGTGGATTATTGCGTAACGATAGAAGACCGGGAAGAAAGAAAACGATGTGCGAATTCCATTATTAATGTGATGGGTAATATGTTCCCTCATTTACGGGATGTGAACGATTTCAAGCATATCTTATGGGATCATTTGGCTATCATGTCCGACTTTAAGTTAGACATCGATTATCCGTATGAGATCGTCAAGAAGGAAGAACTTTATACCCGTCCGGCCCGGATTCCATATAATAACTCCCGGATTCGTTACCGGCATTATGGTAAGACGCTGGAACTGATGATCCGGAAAGCGACTGAATATCCAGAAGGTCCGGAAAAAGACCAGTTGGTAAGACTACTGGCTACCCAGATGAAGAAGTCATTCCTGACCTGGAACAAGGAAAGTGTAGACGACCGGAAGATCTTCAAAGACTTGGATGAGCTGTCGGGAGGAAATATCGTGTTGGACGAAGAAGTTCACAAATTGGCTGAAAGCCGTGAAATTTTGGCACGGAATAATAAGAAGAATAATTTCTCAAGGAAAAACAGATGAGTTCGTTTGTCATAGAAGGAGGACATAAATTGTCGGGTGAAATCACTCCGCAAGGCGCCAAGAATGAAGCGCTGGAAGTGATTTGTGCCGTATTGCTTACCCCTGAAAAGGTTACGATACACAATGTTCCGGATATACTGGATGTGAATAATCTGATCCAGCTTTTGCGTGATATGCGTGTAAAGGTGGAACGCCCGGCTGTTGGAACCTATACTTTTCAGGCAGATGACATTGATTTGGAATATTTGCAGACCGAGGAGTTTTTGCGGAAGAGTGCTTCATTGCGTGGATCGGTTATGGTTGTAGGACCATTGGTTGCCCGTTTCGGTAAGGCTATGATTCCGAAACCCGGAGGAGATAAGATCGGGCGCCGGCGCCTGGATACGCATTTTGTCGGTATTCAGAAGTTGGGCGCAACATTTACTTACGATCCGGACCGACGGGTATATGAAGTAGTGGCCGAACATTTGAGAGGTACTTATATGTTGCTGGATGAAGCCTCGGTAACAGGTACTGCCAATATTTTGATGGCTGCTGTATTGGCTGAAGGAAAGACGACCATTTATAATGCCGCTTGCGAACCGTATTTGCAGCAATTGTCGGCTATGCTGAACCGGATGGGAGCACGGATCTCGGGCGTTGGTTCGAACCTGTTGACGATTGAAGGCGTCAGCGAATTACATGGAACCGAACATACGATCTTGCCGGACATGATTGAGGTCGGTAGTTTTATCGGAATGGCGGCCATGACAGGTTCAGATATTCTGATCAAGAATACGGGATATGATAAATTAGGTATTATACCGGATTCTTTCCGTCGTTTGGGTATTACCGTTGAACAGCAAGGAGACGATATTCATATACCTACGCATGATTCGTATGAGATTGATACGTTTATAGATGGTTCGATTATGACCATCGCGGATGCTCCTTGGCCAGGCCTGACACCTGATTTGCTAAGCGTCTTTCTGGTGGTTGCCACTCAGGCGGTCGGTAGTGTATTGATTCATCAGAAGATGTTCGAGAGCCGATTGTTCTTTGTCGATAAGCTGATTGACATGGGAGCACAGATTATTTTGTGTGATCCGCATCGGGCAACAGTCATTGGTTTGGGAAATCGGTTCAAGTTGCGGGCATCAACGTTGGTATCGCCAGATATTCGTGCCGGTATTGCCTTACTGATCGCAGCCATGAGTGCGGAAGGAACCAGTACGATTCATAATATCGATCAGATAGACCGGGGTTATCAGGATATAGACAAGCGGTTGAATCAGATCGGGGCACGGATTACCCGATTGTAATGAAAAAGAAGTATGATTAAGTCGGATGAAGTTTTTAAGATAGGTCAGTTTGCCAAACCGCATGGAATCAAAGGTGAAATTACTTTGATGACCGATTGTGATGTGTTTGATGATACCGACGATCCTTATATTATATGTGATATGGACGGGATTCTGGTCCCATTCTTTTTGGAGGATTATCGTTATAAAACACAGTCATCCATGTTATTGAAGCTGGAAGGCGTAGATACGGAAGAAGCAGCCCGGGAGTTTACCAATCGGGATGTCTTTTATCCGTTGGAGTTGATGGACGAAGATGAGTTGCTCGGTGATGTGACATGGGATAATTTTATCGGTTTTACGGTGATCGATGAGAAAGCCGGAGAATTAGGTAAGATTGTAGATGTGGATGAAACGACGGTCAATGTCTTGTTGCAAATAGAGTATCAAGGAAAAGACCTGCTGTTGCCTGCAGCTGAGGATTTGGTAAAACATGTTGATTTTGACAAGCGGGAATTATTGATGGCATTGCCGGAAGGCTTGCTGGATTTGTAAGAAGGTACAGGCTATGAAGTGGAAAAGAAGCAAAAGCAATACGAATAAATTATCCTTTTGGAAACGGATTCGCTTTAAGTATAAGCTTTCGTTTATCAATGAGAATACTTTGGAAGAAGTCTGGTCGTTCCGGTTATCTCAGTTGTCGGTATTTATATCGTTGGGCGTGTTTGCCTTTTCGCTGGTGGCCTTTACTGCCTTTATTATCATTATGACGCCTATCCGTAATTATTTGCCCGGTTATCTGGATGTTGAAGTCCGCAAGGAAATCGTACAAAATGCCTTGCGTGCGGATTCCTTGGAGCGGATGATCGAGATACAGAATCTATATCTGAAGAATGTGACAGGCATCATCAGTGGAACAATCGAACTGGATTCTATTCGGGAAATAGATTCATTGGCACGGGTTGATGCCGACTTCGAGATTCCTCGTAGTCCGGAAGAAGAAGAATATGTAAAGAACTTTGAGCAGGAAGAAAAATATAATTTAACTGTTCTGAATACAAATCCGTTGCCGATGGATGGCCTGTTCTTTTATAAACCGGTAAATGGTGTTATATCATCCCATTATCAGGCAGACATCCATCACTTTGGTGTGGATATAGCAGCCGCATCCAAGGAAAGTGTATTAGCAACGCTGGATGGAACGGTGATGTATGCCGGTTATGATCCGAATCAGGGAAATGTGATCCAGTTACAACATAAAAATGGATTTGTTTCAGTATATAAGCATAATGAATTGCTGTTGAAAGAACCCGGAGAACAAGTGGTGGCAGGCGAAGCCATTGCCTTGGTGGGAAATACAGGGAAATTATCAACAGGTCCTCATTTGCATTTTGAGTTATGGTATAATGGAAAGCCGGTTAATCCGGAAGATTTCATTGTTTTTTAGTAAGTAAGTTTCATGAAACGACAATTAGCTATATTAGGTTCAACAGGTTCGATCGGGACACAGGCGCTTGAGGTAGTTAGTGAACATCCGGACCGTTTCGAAGTCTATGCTTTGACTGCCAATAACCAGGTGGACCTTTTGATCAATCAGGCACGCAAGTTCATGCCGGAAGTGGTGGTGATCGCCAATGAACAGAAGTATCCCGAACTGAAAGAAGCTTTGGAAGATCTGCCTATTAAAGTATGGGCAGGTTCGGATGCGATTGCACAGGTTGTCCAGGCAAAACCAATTGATATGGTATTGACGGCCATGGTGGGATATGCCGGGTTGAAACCGACTATTGCTGCGATCAAGGCAGGAAAGGCCATTGCTTTGGCCAATAAGGAAACATTGGTAGTTGCCGGTGAGTTGATTACAGCTTTGGCTGCTGAATATAAGGTACCTATTTTGCCGGTTGATTCGGAACATTCCGCTATCTTTCAGTGTTTGAATGGTGCGTATGATAATCCGGTGGAAAAACTATTATTGACCGCTTCGGGTGGTCCATTCCGTCAGAAGACGATGGAAAAGCTGGCTTTGGTGAAGAAAGAGCAGGCATTGAAACATCCGAACTGGCACATGGGAGCCAAGATTACCATTGATTCGGCTTCGATGATGAACAAAGGCTTTGAGATGATCGAAGCGAAATGGCTGTTTGGAGTTGCTCCCGAACAGATCCAGATCGTTGTTCATCCGCAATCCGTGATTCATTCGATGGTACAGTTTGAAGATGGTGCCGTGATAGCTCAGTTGGGTATTCCGGATATGAAACTCCCGATTGCGTATGCATTCTCTTATCCGGAGCGGATGAAAAGCCATGAACCGAGATTGGATTTCTTCCAGTATGCATCTCTCACGTTTGAAGAACCGGATATGAAGCGGTTCCGTAATCTGGCTTATGCTTTTGAGGCTGTCAAGCAAGGTGGTAATATGCCTTGTATTCTGAATGCAGCCAACGAAGTGGTTGTTGCTGCCTTCTTGCAAGACCGGATCGGTTTCTTACAAATGAGTGATGTCATTGAGCAGGCGATGGCAAAAGCAACGTTTATCCAGCGTCCGACTTATGAAGATTATGTACATACGGATGAGGAAGCGCGCCGGATCGCCGCTCAGTTATTTTGAAACAATTAAATATAGAATAGAACTTAATTTCAATGGAAACATTTTTGATTAAAGCCTTCCAGTTCATGTTGAGCCTTTCTTTGCTGGTTTTGATACATGAATTCGGACACTTTATTTTTGCTCGTATCTTCAAAGTACGAGTAGAGAAATTTTACCTTTTCTTTGACCCGTGGTTTTCTTTGTTCAAATTCAAACCGAAAAACAGTGAAACGGAATATGGAGTAGGGTGGTTGCCTTTGGGCGGCTATTGTAAGATCTCCGGTATGATAGATGAGAGTATGGATAAAGAAGCCATGGCTCAGCCACCGAAACCGTATGAGTTCCGTTCCAAACCGGCAGGACAACGTCTGTTGATTATGGTGGGCGGTGTGTTGTTTAACTTCCTGCTGGCTCTTTTCATTTATTCCATGATCTTGTTTACGTGGGGAGATACGTATATGCCGCTTAAGAACATGAAAATGGGTATGGATTATAGTGAAACCTTCAAGCATGTGGGATTTAAGGATGGTGATATTCTCTTAAAAGCAGATACATTGACCTTGGATCGTTTTGGTGAAGATTGCTTGCGTAGTGTAGTGGAAGCTCAGAACGTGACGGTTTTGCGTAATGGTGTGGAGACTGTCATTCCGATTCCGGACGATATGATGCAACGACTGTTGCGTGATAAGAAAGGTTTTGCTGCTCTTCGTTTCCCAATGGTGATAAAAGAAGTACCCGAACCCCATGCGCCGGCAGCTCTTGCTGGTATGCAGGCTGGAGATAGTATCGTTTCGGTTAATGGACAGGCTACTCCGACGTTCTCGGAGGTGGCGACTTGTTTGGCTGATAATAAGAATCAGGAGATTGCCGTTGGCTTTTATCGGAATGGTGCATTGGATACGTTGACAATGCAAGTTGATTCGTTTGGAAAAATAGGGGTAGCTGTGAAAGCTCCGGCTGAATTGTTTGGACTGGTAACGGTTAAATATGGCTTCTTCGAATCGTTCCCGGCAGGAATCGCAAAAGGGATTCGAACCCTGAAAGGCTATACCAATGACATGAAATATGTCTTTACCAAAGAGGGTGCTTCCAGCATCGGTGGTTTTGGGTCGATTGGTGGATTGTTCCCATCTACTTGGGATTGGGAATTGTTCTGGGAGCGTACTGCCTGGTTGTCTGTCATCTTGGCTTTCATGAATATCTTGCCGATCCCGGCGTTGGACGGTGGTCATGTGCTGTTCTTGCTTTACGAAGTAATTACCCGTCGGAAACCGAGCGATAAGTTCTTGGAATATGCACAGATGACCGGTATGTTCCTCTTGTTCGCCCTGTTGCTTTATGCGAACGGAAACGATATTATCCGATACTTCTTTCAATAGTCTGTTATGAATCTGACCGCCGAAGAAAAGCAGTTTATCCGCGATCATGCTTCCGATGATGCGAACCGGTTATTATTGGGAGCGAAGAAATATCCTCAGCTGGATGTTCCTTTTCTGGTAGATCAGATTCTTTCCCGGCGGCAGATTCGGGAGAAATTGCCTTCGTGGTATGCTAACGAAGACTTGGTTTTTCCCGCCAAGATTGCCGCTGAACAATGTTCATCAGAACGGACTGCCTTGTATAAACAGCGTTTGGTGTCTTCATCAGATACACTTTGTGATTTAACAGGCGGTTTGGGAATTGATAGTTATTTTTTCTCCCGAAAGGTTAGTCAGTTGACTTATATCGAGCGTTTTCCGGTTTATTGTGAGGCTGCCCGTCATAATTTTCAGGTATTAGGTGCGGATAATATCACGGTACGGAATGAAAATTCGGTCGATATTGTTTCCGATCTGCCTGAAGTGGATGTGTTTTATTTAGATCCGGCGCGGCGAGGTGAAGGCAACAAACGCGTCTTTGCCTTGTCGGATTGTGAACCGGATTTGCCTCGTTTGCTTCCCTTATTGTTGCAGAAAGCTCCGCGCGTCATAGCCAAATTGTCGCCGATGGCAGACCTGCAACAGACAGTATCTTTATTGCCGGGAACGGTAGCTATCCATGTGTTGTCTGTTAGGAATGAATGCAAGGAATTGCTTTTTGATATCCGTCGGGAAGCGGCTGTTTCTACACCTCCGGTTTATTGTGTGGATTTTACAACTACGGGAACAGAATACTCTTTTACTTTTACGGTTGAAGAAGAACGGAATGCTCCGTTGACATTGGCGGCTCAGGTAGGCACTTACCTCTATGAGCCGAATGCCTCTGTCTTAAAAGCCGGTGCTTTTAAATCAGTTGCCCAGCAGTATGGTTTGGAGAAACTACACGTCAGCAGCCATCTTTATACTTCCGATATTCTCGTTGCTGGTTTTCCCGGCCGTTCGTTCCGGGTTGAGAAGGTTCTTCCTTTCTCCAACAAAGTCTGTAAATCGATTACTCAGGAAATACCACAAGCCAATATTACCGTCCGTAATTTCCCTATGTCGGTTGATGATCTCCGCAAGAAGACCAAGATTCAGGAAGGCGGTGACGTTTATCTCTTTGCTACCACCTTGTCGGATGGAGGGAAAGTGTTGGTGGTTTGCCGGAAAGTCAGTAATATTTAATCTGAATCCATGCAGTATTTTGTATGGTTGTTGATTTAAGTAATAAAACTGATTTAAATAATAGGTCTTATGAAACAGGTTTTATTCGGAATGCTATTATGCTTGCCTTTTACTGCATGTAACGACGATGTGGAAGAACAATCCATTTTACCTACTATGCAACCCATCGAATTGAATACGACTGAAAAAGAAATGGCAGCCCAACAAGGCGATTTTGCCTCAACACTCTCTCTTGAGTTGTATCGGCAATTGGGTGAGAGAACGGACAACTGGTTGGTTTCACCTTTTAGTCTGCAATGTGCGTTAGGTATGTTATCGAATGGTGCGAATGGGGAGACACGCGAGGAGATCTTGTACGCCTTGGGTTTGTCCCAATATTCTCAAGAAGAAGTAAATGCATATTTCAAGAAATTGATTGAAGGATTGCATACTGTAAACTCGGCTATCACGGTCAAGACGGCCAATTCGGTTTGGGGCAATGCCGGAGTTCCCCTCAAAGAGGATTTCCAAAAGATGAATATAGAGAACTATTCCGCAATGGTTTCGCAACTCGACTTCTCTGACCCTTCAGCTGTTGATCAAATCAATGCTTGGTGCAACCAAACCACAGAAGGCTTGATCCCGTCCATCTTGGATGAGGTGAATCCGACCGCCACGGTATATCTGTTAAATTCCTTGTACTTCAAAGCTCGCTGGGAATCCGAGTTTGCCCCGGAAAAAACACAGGAAAGCTACTTTAACACATCTTCCGGTAAAATGGTAAAAGCAGATTTTATGCAGACCCAACGAATGGCGGCTTATGTGAAGAACGAATGGTTCACAAGCACGAGTCTTTCTTATCAAAATGGTTCGTATGTCATGCGATTGATTTTGCCCCAACCGGAAATCAGTATAGATCAAGTCTTGCAAGCCTTATCTGAATCGGACGAGAATCTGTGGAAAAATACAATCTTGGCAGATATTAACTTGAAAATGCCTCGCTTCACCCTCGAAAACAAAATGGATTTAACACCTACTTTGCAAGCCTTAGGCATGAAAAAGGCGTTTTCAGGCGGAGCCGATTTCTCGTCTATGTCTGATGTCGCCACGTATATTTCCCTAGTGCAGCAGGCCACCCGCCTGAAAGTAGATGAGGAAGGTTCGGAAGGTGCCGCAGTAACTGTGATAGAAGGAGATTTAATGAGTCCCTTACCCGAAGAAAAGGTGGATTTCTTCTTAGATCGTCCGTTCTTGTTCCAAATCCTAGAACCAGCTACCGGGACCGTCCTGTTTATGGGGCAAGTCGGTTCACCGGCGTAATGAATCTTTTAAGTGAATTATAGAGCGTAAAGGGTGGGAGGTACAATTTCCCTCCCTTTACGCTCCTTTTGTGTCTTCAAGCCCCGATGCAAGGCGGCGATTGGCTTCTGTGTAACTTGTGCGTTATCTAGGTAGCGTATAATACGTTGTTAGGGTGATGTATGATGCGCTACCGCGATGACGTATTATACGCTATCAGGATGATGGACATCCTGTATAGTATAGGGATCGCTGTCTGTAACGGTAAAGTCGCGGCTCGTGTAACGAGGCTCTTTGTAGAGGTGATAGGAGAACTGGAACTGCGTCCCCAGTTCCGCGGTCCATTCGCCGGGTGTGAGCGGGGTGCGGAGGCCGGCCAGGAGGTGGTTGCGCTCGTTGAGGACCAGGACGGCGGGCTCTACCACGGTCTCTCCATCTGCCGAACGGAAGCGGAGTTTGCAATCCGGATGGTCGCCCATTACCTTGATATTGAATCCGATCAGGTGGATGTATGGATTGTCGGAACGGACGGTGTTGAAGGCGGCATCCCGATTGCCTATCGAGTCGTAGGTACATACCTCGGTGAGGACTGGGTGGCGGCGGGCCGGCTCGGTCTGCTTGTAGGCACGCAGGTGCTGCTCCAGCTGGCGGGTGCGGGCCGAGGGCGTGAACACGATGTTGAAGGCGTTGCGCTCGGGATCGAACGAATCGCTGGCCGACTCAAACTGCCCCTTTACCCGGATGGAAAGCTGCCCGAAGCCCAGATCGACATTCTCTCCGCGGGCAAGCGCCTCATAGATCTGTTCCTTGATCAGTCCGTAGGTATGGATGAAGGTACTTTCGCGTATTTCGCTCCGATCTTCGACGATGCGGCGGGCGATCTCTTGTATATCTACGGTTTTCAGGGCTTTCACGTTTCCCCGGTAGTAAACGGTACCGTTAGGCATCGTCTGTTTGCTCAGCCTGAGGGGGATGGGGTTCAGCTTCTTCAGCCGTTCATTGTCTATTTCTTTGTCCATGGTGATATTTGACGAGTGATAAGAATCCGGTTATAAAAGTATAGACTTTTACGACGAAAGTGCGTTAAATAATCAGAATATTTTCTTGTACGGTGGAATTGTTTCTACTTGCAAATAGAAAAAGGGCCCTATCTTTTTACTCAATCAGATAGGGCCCTTTTTATTTCGTAGCCATTAATCTTTCAATTCTTTCGAATAAAATCATAATCCGAGAATAGCTCCAGTGTTTCATCCTGGACTATTTTTGCACAGTCGTGATCCAAGGTGTACGTTTTTACGTTTTTGGATGTACTTCCCATCTTGAATTCCACATTATATTCCCCAACATTGATATAGGTCTTGAAGGACTTGCCATAAGCAAGGCTGCCTTTCGAAAGGACCTTGGGCTCTTCTCCTTTCTTGGAGATGGCAATATCTTTGATGTATTGCCCTTTGTTTTTGTTGGTTATTTTCAACATGCCCATCGGTATACGGCAAGGAGGATTCAACTTGACAGATGAGGAGCACTTGACGGTTTCTATATATTCTTCCAACTCGTATCTCGGTCCCAGTCCCAGGCTGGATGTCAGTGAATAGCAGATACCGTAATCTACTTCCACATATTGATTAAGCGTGAATGCGATATGATCACCTTGCCCGTCCTTTGTCTCGGGCTCCCGCCAGATGAATTCCTGGGCATAGGTATTCGTGGATATGGAAAGTGCCGGTGGCGGCAACTTGGGTATGAAGCCATCTTCCGAATTACTGGAAGGCAGGTTGTTCAGCGTAAATGCATACTGGGCTGTTTGCCCGGTAGAACTGTTCCTTACGTCCATATCTTGAATATTGCGTTTCGCTTCATTGTTATAAGCGATGTTCCAAATCAAAGGGATTGCTTTGAGGGTGTCACTTCCTATTCGTATTTGAGCTCCCAGACTCCAGGAAAAACCTGCCGTGTAGGTGGTAGATCCTACCGTTGTGGTGGGAGTTGGGCTGTGTCCTGTAGGAAATACCCCTACGGTATTCCCCTCTTTATCCACCAGTTCGTAGCGTATTCTTATTTCACGCAGGTAAAAGCCACAGATATGGGTGGTTGTTCGTAGCCCTTTGGCATCATCCTGGAATAGCTGCTTCATGTATCCCTGATACATCTTATCGTTGGTGACAGCTACTTCCGACTTGATGAGATAGTAGTCCCCATTGCTGTTGCTTTTTTCGAAAGCATAAAATGGATAGATGGAATGCCGTAAAGTCACCTCGCCTTCCCCTTCGACCGGATACAACGCTATAATCTTTTTCCCCACTTCTTTCTTTATCTGATAAGGGAAAGTGACGGAAGTCTGCTGGGGGATAATCAGCGCAGCGATGTCGTCTGTCGTGTTTTCAAAGGGAGGGGGCTCTTCAAAGGAGTCATCGCCACCTGCCTGTTCTTTCTCGCAGGCGGAAAAGAACAGGCAGGATAACAGTGAAAACGCAAGAATGCGATGTAAATAAACTTGTTTCATTGTTCTGTTTCTTCAAAATCAAACGCTGAATTCAATGACAAGGTTCCACCACGCTCAATAGTGATGTACTCGTTGCTAAGCACGTATTTTTTCAAAGACGAGTGATTGTTTCCCGCTTTGAATTCCACCGTGTATTTCCCTGTAGGGAAGTAGCGCATGAAGGCATTGTCTATGGAAATACTGCCTTTGCCAGCTGAGCTGTATACCACTTCCCCCTGCTCGTTCTTGATGACTATTTCGCTGATATAAGCTGTTTCGAACGTATTGTTGATTTCCAAAAGTCCTGTAGGGATTCGATTGGGCGGTGTCAGCTTGGTTCTTTGCACATCCTTGTCGCTGAATTTGATATCAAACCTGCTTTCATGGTAATCAACTGCTGAGGTATAAAGATGGCAGCTCCCGTAGGTGAGAAAAGGATTGGTGCTGATATAAAACGCCTGATCCGACCGGTCTTTTGTTTCCGCTACCCTCCATATCCAGCTGCTGAATAACGTGGCGTTAGTTACAGAAACTAGTGGAGGGTCGCTGATATGGCCTTTCACATGAGTGGGTAAATTATTGATCTTATATTCGTATTTTACCCTATTTCCCGAGCTTTGGTTCATAATATCTACATCGGATATGGTGCGAGACTGGCTGTTTGAAAACGTAACACCGCCCTTGAAGGTTACCGAACCGTCAATCGTTGAGAAGTTTTTAGTACCCACTGCTACATCGGCGCCCAAATTCCAACTCATACCGGTCGAATAGGTAGTCGATCCCTGTGAGGTCTGAGGTGTAGGCGAATAACCTGTAGGGAAAGAACCAATGGCAGAATTTTTATCCGTAAGCAAGTTTGTCTCTACGTTAAAACGTGTAAGGAAAAATCCACAAAGATGACAGGTAAAGCCGCCATGAGGTTGTTTCCACATGTGGAGTGGAGCATCTTTTGGATCTTTTGGACACATATTTGTGTTGTGGGCAGTATATTCGGCCGTTACGATATAGAAGTCGCCGGTAGTAGGCTGACCTTCGAATGCGTACAGCGGATAGATACTGTAGGTGGCAGTGAAATCTCCATTTCCCCTTATATAATCGGGCTGTGACCACGCCATTTGTGCCTCTAATGTTTCCAAACTATAGGAATAAGTATGGGTTATGCTTTGAGCTGCAATTAATTTATCAATGGCCGTTTCTCCGCTCCCCGGAGGAGATAATAGAATCGGTTTCAGATTTTTGTTTACCCAACTTACGAATTCGTTTAAATGTTCGTTGATGGTGACTTCATCGCAGACTTCATCCAATATGTATTGGTGGTCACGGCTGAAAGCATATAACTCTTTTTTCGTTTCGTCCAATTCATAGATCCATCCGATCTGTTCGAACCAGTCGTTTGCAACAGCAGTTTCCGGTTGTACAACAACGATGATACCGCCATTTTCATAAACAGTCACTATTTCTTTATTATAAGTAGAGAGTGACGAGCTGGATACGAAGAGTACATCTGTTTCTTCGTCCACCGCATTTTGGAGGTGAGTGAGGCGGGTGTTCAACGCTTCTTTCATATCAGACGGGATATCCCCTAATACGACGGCCGGTTTATCTATTTTCTCATCAGAGATCATAGGTCCACGATCTGGAATAAGATTTTCTTCGGATATTGGCACGTCATCATCGTCCGAGCAAGCGGTGAAGAACAAGACCGGGCTGCATACGAACAGGAAACTTGCCAACAGATGGGCTAAATACGGATAATTTAATTTTGTCTTCTTCATATAAAATCTGTTTAGTAAGTGACTGATTTTATACGAAAGAAGTGAAAATAATCCGTAGGATACTTATGTATTTGGTAGAAAAATGAACGCAATTGTTAATTCAGCACAACTTTGTGGTTATAGCAATTTTAGATTGTTGATAGAGCATTTTTTTGTCGATAGAGCAGTTTTAAATCAGTGGAAATATACAAGGATTATATCTGTGATTTCCTCCACCGGGCTGGGGAGCAGCCTTCTTGTTCCTTAAAGATTTTCATGAAGTAGCTTTGAGAGAGAAAGCCCGACATTTCAGATATTCCTGCAACTGTCAGTTCCGGATGTTCTCTCAACATCTGTTTGGCATATTCGAGGCGTAATCTAGTTATCCAGTCGCGGAATGACAGGTTGTAGGTCGCTTTTATATAAGTCGAGAGATAGGTACGGTTGGTATGGAGTGCCTCGGATAATTCACGGATGGTAAGGCCGGGACTTATATATCCTTTTGAATCGAGCCATATGGATAGGTTTTTCTCAATTTCTGTATAGCAAGAAGGGACAGCTATTTCCTGTTCATTCTCTTGTGGCTCTATTTGTTCGGAACTTATTATTTCGGTTTCTAATATGTTTTCTACTTGCTCATAGAATATTTGATAGTTCAAGTAAGAGCAGTACAGGTAAATGTAGAAAGGTATGGATGAGATTACCCACAGATAGATATATTCATCTGGCAAGAATGTCAGTAACCCACAACTGACACCATAAATAACAGCCCAATACGTAAAGATAGACAACCAGTGTATGTAGGCTCCAATATGGTCAGAATGTGTATCATCGAATAATTTTACGGCTTTGCGATATGTTTTTATCAGTCGGTATGCTAAAGTTATTCCATATATGAATAACCAGGAAGCCATTATTAGTAATCCGATTTTCTGCATATTGTTTTCAGGAAACGCTAACAGTACGATTCCTGATAAAACGGTAAACAATATCCATCTGGCGATATGCGCTACAAAACGATGGACTGTCAAATAGAATCGGTCTAATAGAGCTGTCAAAGCCGAACTGAAAAGCCAATATGATAGAAAATAAGTGGATAGATTCATTGATATAGCCGCCTTGACATTTACAAACCGTATACCATAAAATAAATGTACGGAGTAATTTACCGCTAACACTAAAATAGCAATACCCATGATACGTCTTGATCTTAGGTAATTGTCAAAAATCGGTTTTTCAGGTGTTGGGGCAGAAAGAAAGTAAAAACCAAAAAACAACATAAGCGTTAGAGCTACGCACAATGAATATTTATATATAATAAGATGATCCATATCGTATTAAATTAAAATCATTAGAGCTTATAAAGAATGAGAAATAGTATTGTTGAAAGTCAACGTTCTAAAATCAGATTCTATATATTTTTTTCCAATAACAAAAGTACGAATATTCTTTATATAGTATTCTTTTGAAGGTGTATTTGTCGTTCTCTTTTTTATGTCTCTATATGACTTGTATATCCTCAGTAGTCAGGGCTTTCACGTTTCCCCGGTAGTAAACGGTACCGTTAGGCATCGTCTGTTTGCTCAGCCTGAGGGGGATGGGGTTCAGCTTTTTCAGCCGTTCTTTGTCTATTTCTTTGTCCATGGTGGGGTGGTGTATTACTTAAAAAGAATAAGTTTATTGGGTTCTTGGCGGGTATCCCAAAGGTCAACGATATAGATCTCATCTAGTGCTTCGTAGATCACATAGATAATCTTGTAGTGCTTATGGACAACCCACGAGCGATATTCTTTGTCGAGGTCACAAAGTAAAGGTTCGATATTCCCCATACGGGGAAAGGATTCCAATCGGGCAACTGCTTTTTCGATGTTGTCATTTAGCTTATTCGCCCTTGCTAAACCAAATTCATCTTTACCGTACTTTAGTATTGAAATACGGGCATTGTTGGCTCGTGTACTCCATCTCACTTTAACCATGGCAATTGTCTTCTTACTTCGGCATTCGCTTCCTCGATAGTCAATACGTTTCCAGCCGCTATTTGGGCTTCCGACTCTGCAATTCGGTTGTGGATTTCTTGTAAAGTGTAAGGCCGTGGATGCGAAGATTTGTTCTTCATCCCCTCTTTCGCCTGGGCAATGATTTGATGAAGGCTACGCTTCACTTCTTTCAAGACTTCGATGTCTTCTATATTTAGAATATCGTGTGCCAGTTCGCCACGTAGGGCATTTAGTTCCATTGAGCTCATGGGGTTCTCCTTCCTTTTAATGGTTTGTTACAAAGATAGGTTTTTTCACTGAAACAACATAATAACCAGTTGGGCTGTAATGATACGCATGAACGTGGCTAATGGATATACGGTGGCGTAGGCAACCGATGGTTCATCGCCTTCAACGGTTGTGTTGGCATAGTCGAGGGCGATAGGATTAGTCATGCAACCGCATAGCATCCCGACATTTTTGGCATAATCTACCTGGAAGAAACGGGTCATGATCAGGCCAACGAGTAATACCGGAATAATGGCGAGGGCAAATCCTAATCCCAGCCATAACAGACCTTCCGTGCGGAAGACAGTCTCGAAGAAATGCTGTCCGGAACTGATTCCCAGTCCAGCCAAATAGATCGTGATTCCAAACTGGCGCATCATCAGGTTGGCACTTTGGGTGGTATAAGTAGTCAGGTGGATACGCGGTCCAAATGCTCCCATCAGGATACCGACGATAATTGGACCACCGGCTACACCCAGTTTGATAGGTGTGTTCATACCCGGAATAGCCAAAGGAATAGAACCAATAATCACTCCGAGCGTCAGTCCTACAAAGATGGCTAGCAAGTTGGGTTCACGTAAACGCTTGAGTTGGTCGCCCAAGATCTTGCTTACGTTGTTAACGGCGTTGGCTTCTCCTACAATGGTGAGGCGGTCACCAATTTGTAAATGCAAGTCGGGTGAAGCCAGCAAGTCGATACCGGCACGATTCACTCGTGTAATGTTAATACCGTAAAGGTTACGCAAACGAAGAGAACCCAGACGTACGCCGTTGATGCGGTTGCGGGTCACAACGATACGGCGGGAAATCAATTGGCTGTCGATGGCATTCCAGTCGATATCCGGTTTATTCCAATCGACGTTTTCCTGTTCTCCGAACAATACCTTGATATTATCTACGTCTGCCTTGACGGAGATAATGAGCAAATGGTCCCCTTCTTCCAGTGTCGTATCTGATGCCGGGATACTTACTTTTCCATTTCGCCAGACACGTGAGATGACGAAATGCTTTTCCGTCAGCGTCATGATATCTTTGATACTCTTATGATAAATTGCCGGGTTACATACTTGGAATTCAGCTACGAATGTCTGTGTCTGTCCCATTTCGGCGTTATTCTCTTTCTTTTTATTCTGGAATAAGGCTTTCAGAACGATAATGGCCAGGATAACCCCGATGACTCCCATCGGGTAAGCTACCGCACAGGCCAATGCCATATCCGTGATACTCTTTTCATCTGCAGAATTAATTTGCAGCATGGCTTCTTGAGCAGCACCGAGAGAAGGCGTATTATTGGCTGCTCCGCATAGTAATCCCATCATGTCAGAAACAGAGATGCCTGTCAGATAATGCAGAAGAACTGTCATGATCAATCCGATAAAGATGACAGCCAAACCTGCTGAATTGAGTAAGACTCCTCCTTTCTTCAGGGAAGAGAAGAAACCGGGACCTACCTGAAGTCCCAACGTATATACGAATACAATCAATCCGAAGTTTTGGGCAAATGTCAACATATCGCTATTGACAACCACTCCAAAATGACTAACCAGGATTCCGGTAAAAAAAACAAAAGTGATACCTAGAGAGACACCTTTATATTTTAGTTTTCCTAAATAAACACCAATGGCACAAACAATGCAGATAACAGCCACCGTCTGTATCATGGTAGGCTGGAGAAATGTTTCTTGTATCCAATTCATATTGAAATGAGCTTTAGGGCTGCAAACTTACATAAACCGAACGGAATATGCGATAAAATCCGTCCTAAAAAACATTTTGGTAGTGAATTTACTTGGTTCTCTCCCAATCTAAGAGCTGTTGTTTACGTTTTGCATTCCATCGATACCCACTCAGACTACCGTCTTTATGCAGAATCCGGTGGCAAGGAATAATCCAGCTGACAGGATTTTTACCGATAGCAGAGGCAACAGCCCGTACAGCTTTCGGACGTCCGACAGTTTGTGCGATTTGTGTGTAAGAAGATGTTTCTCCTTTATGAACTTGTAGCAGCGCTTTCCAAACTTGTCTTTGTAAATCGGTTCCGCTTAAGCAAACAGCAAGAATAGGAATCTCTGAATTAGTTTCTTGCAGAAGAGACAACAATGTTTGGGTCTGTTGCTGCGTTTCTGGTGACAGCGTAGCTCCAGGCCAGCTATTCTTCAATTCTTCCAATTGTTCTTCGAGGTTATCATCCACAAACGAGAGGTAACAAATCCCATCGGGTACGTAGGCTACCAAAATTGTTCCAAACAACGAAGTCGCACATCCATAAGTAATTGTCAAACCATGACAGTAGGCTGATAATTCATCCGGGCGGATTTCTTTTATTTGAATAGAAACGGAATCTTTCATATAGCTTTCAGGTTAAAAATAAACGCAGGTTCAAATCGATTACTGAATGAACCTGCGTTTCTGTCATGAAGAAGATATTTTATTTAATATAAGCTTCCATGAACTTAGCCTTCGGAGAAGGAGAGATGGTTACGGATTTAGCACTTGCTGGAATCAATACCGTCTGACCCTGATGTACGTGGATTTCATATCCGCTATCGTCGGTGATCAGTGCATTACCTTCCATACAAATATATACGACGAATGAATCCAATTCAGCGAAATTACGCGTCATGGTTGCATCCAAATCAATCAGATTTGTTGTGAAATACTGGCAGTCGGCCAAGTTTACCGTAGCATTAGAATGTGCTTTGTAATGTGTCCGATAGTCAGGATACAAGGTATAATCGATAGCATCTTTTGCCAATTCTGTATGCAATTCGCGTGTATTACCGTTCTTATCCTTGCGGTTGTAATCATAGATACGGTATGTAATGTTACTTGTCTGCTGGATTTCTGCAATAAAGCAACCTGCACCGATCGCATGAACTCGTCCTGCCGGCAAGAAGAATACATCACCTTCCTGTACATCGTAACGTTTCAACACGTCCATGATGGTATTGTCTTGTACTCGTTTTACATATTCCTCGGCATCAATCTGCTGAGAGAAACCAGAATACAAGAAGGCATTGTTGTTAGCCTTGATGACATACCACATTTCTGTTTTTCCAAATGAGTTATGGCGTGCTTTAGCCAGTTCGTCATTGGGATGTACCTGAATGGAAAGATTGTCGCGTGCATCAATGAACTTGATCAATAACGGAAAACGTGTGCCGAAACGTTCCATAACGTGTTCGCCCAATAATTCTTTACCGTATGACTTGATCAATTCGTCGAGAGACTTATCGGCTAATTCTCCTTCGGCAACGATTGAATAATCACCATCCACGTGAGATAATTCCCAACTTTCTCCGATTCCTTCCTGTACAGGAGAAATACCCTTGAACGGGCAGATGTCTGAACCACCCCAAATCACTTTCTTCAGGATGGGTTTAAATGTTAATGGATACAACATATTTATCAATTATTTCTGTTTTTTACTGGTTGTCTTTTTTGTTGTTGTTTTTGGTGCTGTCTTTGTCTTCGAAGCTTTCTTTGTCACCTTTGTTTCTTCCTTGACTACTTTTTCTTCCTTGGCAGGTTTTACCTTACGCAAAACCATGGCAGAACGTGCCGGGATATACAGTTTTAACCATTCTTTCTTTTCCTTCTTGTAAAGCGGATCGAATAAGGTGAAGTGGTGAACAGAATCGTCATTCAGTCCGAAGCCTCCGAATTTTGGATCGTCTGTATTTAATACAACTTCATATTCCCCTTTAGGTGTCAGGAATCCATAGTCGGTAAACGACTTGTTCGGACTAAAGTTAAAGACAAATACTAAATCTTTACGCATATAAGCCAATATCTGGTCGCCATCGTTATCCCACACTTTTTGTATCGGGGTGTCTTGGAAATTCTTGACACTACGAATCAATTCTACCATTTCCCGGTCAAAGTCTCCCAGATAATGATATTTCAGATCCATGTTGTCAACCAAATCCCACTGGCGACGGGCATACTTATACGACCAACCATTTCCTTCGCGCGGGAAATCAATCCATTCCGGATGTCCGAATTCATTTCCCATAAAGTTCAGGTAACCTCCGTTAATGGTTGAAGCCGTTACCAGACGAATCATTTTATGTAAAGCGATACCTCGCTCAACCATAAAGTTATGATCGTCTTTTTGCATGTGCCAATACATATCAGCGTCAATCAGACGGAAAATGATTGTCTTATCACCCACCAATGCCTGGTCGTGACTTTCGGCATAACTGATCGTCTTTTCGTCGGCCCGGCGATTAGTCGTTTCCCACCAGATAGCCGATGGATGCCAGTCCTCGTCTTTCTTTTCTTTGATCGTCTTGATCCAGAAGTCTGGAATATTCATAGCCATACGGTAGTCGAAACCGTATCCGCCGTCTTCGATCTTAGCAGCCAATCCTGGCATACCACTTACTTCTTCAGCGATGGTGATTGCATTCTTGTTGACTTCATGGATCAATTTGTTGGCCAATGTCAAGTATGCAATCGCATCTCCATCCTGATGTCCGTTGTAATAATCACCGTAGTTACAGAAAGCTTCTCCTAAGCCATGGCTGTAATATAACATGGAAGTGACACCATCGAAACGGAAACCGTCAAATTTATATTCTTCCATCCAGAACTTGCAGTTTGACAACAAGAAATGGAGTACTTCGTTTTTACCATAGTCAAAGCACAGAGAATCCCATGCCGGATGCTCACGTCGTCCGTCGTCATGGAAATACAGATTATATGAACCATCGAAACGTCCTAAGCCTTCCACTTCATTCTTTACGGCATGGCTATGGACGATATCCATGATTACGGCGATACCTTGTTCGTGAGCTTCATCAATTAATTGTTTCAATTCGTCGGGTGTGCCGAAACGGGATGAAGCAGCAAAGAAGCTACTTACATGGTATCCGAATGAACCATAATAAGGATGTTCTTGGATAGCCATGATCTGGATTGCATTGTATCCGTCTTTTACCACACGCGGTAAAACGTTTTTACGGAATTCATTATACGAACCCACCTTTTCTTCGTTAGTTCCCATACCGATATGGCATTCGTAGATCATCAACGGAGATGTGTTGGGCTTGAATTTCTTAGTCTTGAATTTATAAGGATTCTCCGGATTCCAGACTTGTGCACTGAATATTTTAGAGTCAGGGTCTTGTACGGCTCGGCGGGTCCATGCAGGAATACGTTCGCCACATCCACCGTTCCATTCAACCCACAATTTATATAAGTCTTGATGATTTAACTTTTCACTGGGTAGGATAATTTCCCATACACCATTTGCTATACGGGTCAGTTTGTACTCCTCACACTTCTGCCAGTTATTGAATGTACCTATTAGATAGATGGCAGTTGCATTTGGGGCCCATTCCCTGAATATCCATCCTTTGGTGGTCTTGTGTAAGCCGAAATAAAGATAGCCAGATGCAAATTCAGACAAACTCATTTTTCCATTGTTCGTCAAACTTTTCTCTTTGTTCACGACGTATTGATAACGTCCTTCGATGGCGTCTTTATACGGTGTCAGCCACGGGTCATTTTTTATTAGATTTAGAGACTCCATGTTGTTTCAAATTAATTAGTTTATTTGCAAAGATAAAGAAAAAAATGAGGATAGCATCTTGTTCTACGGATATTCTATGCATGTTTTCCGTAATTCCCGGCGTATTTTAGCAATTTCCCGGCGTATTTTGATGAATTCCCAACGTCTTTTGGGGCGTTTGTGGGTATATATTTCCTTTTTACTTTTTCTCTTCAGATCAAAACTCGTGAAGATTAAAATTGAATCATACGAGAATCGGAATCGAAACATACGGGTTTTATATCCGATATTAACCATACAAATTTGTGTAAATATCAAATTGTAAATAAAATGGTATTATTACGCTAAATGTAAAGGGCTTTTCTTTCAAAAAGTATTTCGATAAAGTGTATTTTATATTTTGTTGATAGTATAAAGTAAATAGATGTTTGATGGTTTTGTTTATATTAATATAGATGAATAAAACTAGTTTGTTAAAATTATAGGCCTAATAGTGTTAAAATGTGATTTTATTTTGTTGTAAAATGATTTATTCTTATTTTTACAGCCGAATTAATAATGAATAATAAAAAGTATGAATCGGTCTGATTGCATTGAATAGGAAAAATATTGGTTTTAATTTTTACGATTTTAAGTATAGCCGTTAAAATTAGAAAAAGATGCAACTAGGCAAATAATTAAAAAATGTTCTTTGTTTAGTGTTGAAGTCTATCAGAATTCTCCGAAAAACGGACGTAGTCCAAACGCAACTTAGTCTGTTTGGAGAATGAAAAAAGGTTTTAAGTTAGTTCTGAGATTAAAAGTGATTAAAACTTAAGACTTATTTTTCGAAAGAAGACGGAAATAAGAAATATTACTATAAACGCGAGATGCAAATTAGTAGTTAGGCCTGCTTCTGATTTGTTTCACTAAGATGAGTTGCGTTTGAACTTGGTTGATAGTAATAAGTATGGAATAAAAATTGCCGATTGAATTGATTAGAGGTAAAAGATTCTATGAAAAAGAATGTGCTATTTGATTATCAGATTCAGAAAGATGTAATAACTAACTTTAAGGGAATGAAGATGGAAAAAGGAAGGTTAATTTTGTTGGTTGCAGCCTCCGCTTGTATGGGGTCGATGATTGCAACAGCTCAGACAACGAAAGTAACAGGTAAGGTTATATCTTTAGAAGATAATACGCCTGTCATTGGGGCTACAGTCGTGGTGAAAGGCACAACAACCGGAACAGTAACTGATTTCGATGGTGCTTTTTCGCTGGAAGTACCTGATGGAGCTAAAACGCTCGTAATTTCATACGTTGGTATGCAAAGTCAGGAATTGGCTGTTAAACCTCAGATGACAATTAAGCTGGCATCTGATTCGCATAATTTGGATGAAGTTGTCGTGACGGCAATGGGTTTGACCCGTGAGAAAAAGTCGTTGGCTTATGCCGTACAAGAAGTGGGATCTGAAGATTTGACAAAGGCCGGACAATTGAATGTGACGAGTGCCTTATCTGGAAAGGTGGCAGGTGTGCAGATTAACCAGTTTGGTGGTAGCGTAGGTGCTTCTTCCCGTATATCTATTCGTGGTAACTCTTCTTTGCAAGCTGATCAGCAGCCGTTGATCGTAGTGGATGGTGTACCTATTTCGAATGATACGCAGCGTACAGGTGATGATACATATAATGGTGTTGACTATGGTTCAGGTTTGAATGATATCAACCCGGAGGATATCGAATCAATGACGGTACTGAAAGGTGGTTCCGCTGCATTGTATGGTATGCGTGCCGGTAACGGTGTAATCTTGATTACTACCAAATCAGGAAAGAAAGGGAATGGTGTAAAGGTTTCGTATGATGGTAATATTACGATTGACCGAGTAGCTAATTTACCTAAACTGCAAAATTCTTATGGACAAGGTAATAATGGTGATGAATATCACTGGCAACTGAATGCTCCGGATCTGACTTATCAGGAATATGCTGAGCAGTATGGTTTCAATTGGGTGGATGGTTCGAATGGTATCAACGATTTCTATGATGAATCGTGGGGACCTCGTTTGGATGCCGGATTGAATTTAGTACAATATGATAGTAACGGAGAGAAGGCTCCTTGGGTTTCTCGTCCTAATAATGTAAAGGATTTCTTCCAGACTGGTGTGTCACAGAATCATACAATCTCGGTAGCAGCCAATTCTGAAAAGGCTAGTACCCGTGCTTCTCTTTCTTATCGTGGTCAGACCGGTACGGTTCCCAATACGGATCAGAAACGTTATTCGGCTTCTTTGAATACATCTATCAAGTTGAACAAATATTTTACGTATGATTTGAGTACCAGTTATACGCGTACACAGAGTGATAACTTGGTTGGTCAGGGATATGGTGGTAATAACCCGATCAATTCTTTATTTGCTTGGTCCGGACGACAGATTAATATGCAGACCTTGAAAGAAAACTGGGATCAGAAAGATGCTGCAGGTAATTATACCTATTACAACTGGAATACCAATTATCACATGAATCCCTATTTCACGGTTTATGAAAATACCAATAGTTACCAGCGTGACCGTGTGTTTGGTAAGACTTCTTTGTACTATCAGCCGTTCGATTTCTTGAAGATCGAAGGTCGTGCCGGTTTGGATTATTATAATTCTACTGCTTTTGAGCGTCATTATATTGACCGCTCAGACTATCCGGAAGGTGGTTTCTTGCAGACAAACGATAAGAATACGGAATTGAACTTAGACTTGATCGCCAGTTTCAACAAAACGTTTGGAGACTTCAATATTACCGCCATGGCTGGTGCCAACTATCGAGATGTATCTTGGGAAAATACAGAATTTGGAGCCGCAGCATTGACCGTATTGGGTGTTTATACCATTGCCAATAAGAAAGGAGATGCTGTTACAAGTATGGATCATAGCCATATTCGTTCAAACTCTGTATATGCCAATGCTTCGGTAGGATGGAAAAATCAGTTGTATTTGGATGTCAGTGCTCGTAACGATTGGAGTTCTACTATTCATGACGCGTTCTTCTATCCGTCAGCCAGCTTGAGCTGGATTGCTACAGAAACTTTGCCTTGGTTGAAAGGTGACGGCTCTGCGCTTTCTTTCTTGAAACTGCGTGGTGGTTGGGCTGAAATCGGTAACGCAACGACGGCTTATCGTAACCGTGCCTATTATTACTTGGATACGGATGGTTCATTCAATGGCGTAGCTCAGATTTATAAGAGTACGACTTATCCGAATGAGAATTTGAAACCGGAAAGTATCAAGACATGGGAAATTGGTGCCGAATTCGGTTTCTTGCATGACCGTTTGCATTTGGACGTAGCTTATTACAAAAAGACAACAACCGATCAGATCTTGAACGTAACAGTTCCTTATTCTACTGGATATTCATCTTTGCTGATCAATGCCGGTGAAATCCAAAACAAGGGTGTAGAAATCCAGTTGAGTGGCGATATCTTGCAGAGCAAGAAAGGTTTGAACTGGACCAGTACGTTCAACTTCTCAAAGGATAACAGTAAGGTTATTGAACTGTATCCGGAAATGGGATTGGATACTTATGGTATTGGTTGGACTTGGGGTATAGCAACACAGGCCGTTGAAGGTGAAAAGTGGGGTTCTTTAGTTGGAACCGGTTTTGCCCGTATAACCGCCGATGATGTAAAAGCGGGTACTGCTACCTCCGATCAGATTGGTTCGATCAAAGTCAATTCAAATGGACTTGCCCAGACCGAAAGTGCTGTTAATTTCGGAAATGTAACTCCTGATTTCCTGTTGAACTGGCGAAATGACTTCACTATCCAGAATTTCAACTTCGGATTCTTGCTGGATTTGCGTATTGGTGGTGATATCTGGTCACAGACCATGAATCACAGTTATTCTGCCGGTACATCTATCGTTACTGCCGAGAATGGTATCCGTGAACGTGAAATCGTGGCAGGTGTGGATGTGATGGATAATGAACGTTTTGTTATGCAAGATGCCAATGGTAACTGGGTAACCAACACGATCAAGACGAATGCATATAGCTGGTTTAAGAATGAAGTTTCTGAATATTATACGTTTGATGGTTCGTTCTTGAAATTGCGTGAGGCTTATATTTCATATACTTTCCCGAAAGCATGGATGGCTAAGACCCGTTATATCAGCAATGCGACGGTATCGTTGATCGGTAACAACTTGGCATTGCTTTGGGTACATAAATCCAACACGATGCGTCTGGATCCGGAAACCGGTGGTGTATCCAGTGATAGCCGTGGTGTCGGTTTCGAACAGGCTGCTGTTCCGTCGTCTCGCAGCTTCGGTCTGAAAGTAAATCTTACATTTTAATTAATCGTTTTAACAAGCATTGAGTATGAAAAATATATTTAAACTGACAACGGTTGCCTCTTTGGCTGTTTCTTTGATGTTGGGAGGTTGTACCAGCAACTTTGATGAGATTAACAGTGACCCGGATGCGTTGGAGACGGGTGCTCCCACCAATATGCTGGGATATGCCTTACGCGAAACTATGACAAGACAGGCCGGATTTGATGCCACGGAAGCGTGGGCAGGTTATATTGTCAAGATTCAGTATATGGATAACTACAACTATCTCCCGACGAACAATACGTATGGTAATAAGTTTTCTAACTGTTACCGACGAGTTGTGTTGTTGGATGACATCCTGGCTCTGACGGAGGAAAATGCGGACGAGCTTAAAAACATCCGTTGGGCTTCCCGTATCTTCAAGGAATATTTGTGGTTGCTGAATACTGACCAGTTTGGAGACATACCATATACAGACGCCAACAAGGTAGAGGATGGCCAAATGAAGCCTAAATATGACTCTCAGGAAATTATTTATCCGGCTATCTTGGAAAATCTGAAGGCCATTGCTGATGAGATGGCTGAAGGATTAGGCTCTGATAATATTGGAGATGGTGACTTCTTGTTTAATGGTGATACCAAGAAATGGCAGAAGTTCTGTAATTCCTTACGTTTGCGTGCTGCTATGCGTATTGTGAATGTCGCTCCTGACTTAGCTAAAAGTACCATTGAAGAAGTTTGTCAGGATTTGGCAACCTATCCGGTTCTTTCTTCCAGTGATGAAAATGCTTACTTCTACTGGCAAGGTTCGTCTCCTTATTATGAACCTTATTACAACGATTTCCGTACACGTGATGACTATGGAATGAGCAATATCTTTGTCAATCATCTGAAGAGTACAAATGATCCTCGTATTTCTGCTATCATGCAACCAGCTTCTTCTGATGGAGAATACAGAGGTTACGAAAACGGGGCTTTGGCTGCTCCTTCGAATATTCAGACAATATCTCGTATGGGCGTTATGTATCGTGAAGATCCGGCTGGTTTTACTCCGGTTTTGAAATCTTGTGAAAACTATTTCATCATGGCAGAAGCAGCCTTGCTAGGTTGGAATGTAGGTATCTCTGCTCAGGAAGCATACGAGACAGCTGTGAAAATTTCCATGGATGACAATGGTGTTTCTGCAACTGATGCCGAAACGTATTTGGCGAATGCCGGAAAATGGGATAACTCCTTTGAACGGATCTATATGGAAGAATGGGTGGCTTTGTTTAAGGAAAACTGTGAGGCTTGGAGTTTATACCGCCGTACCGGTTATCCTCAGGAAATCCAGACATCGGGCGAATATCCGGGTAAGTTCTGTATCTTTGGTACAATTCATAACGATGTTCCGTTCCGTATGCCATATCCTGATAATGAATATCAGTATAATAAGGAAAATGTAGAAACTGCCGCTGCCGAAATCGTAGATAATACGTGGGGTAAACAAATGTGGTGGGATACACGTGCTAATGTGCATTAAATACTTTTCAACCTTTTCATAATTACACACACACTTTGAATGGGGAATGTGCTATGGGCATGTTCCCCTTTGTTTGTTATTGCTTTACTTTTCTGGTGGTGAAATAAGAAATGTTGTCTAACTACAAGAAATTTTGTATGTTTGTAACCGTAAAAAAGGAAAAGAACAAAAAGAATCAGTGATATGGAAAAGAGTATCGTTTTACTGGCAGGACTGCTATTGTCGTTTTCGGCTGTGGCACAGACAAAGGTGGTGAAAGCCAATGCGGTCAAGGCAAATGATTACGGAGTGGCTTATTCGTTGCCGAAGACTGAACTGGTTGTCGATGCAGAAGTAACCAAGGTGACTTGTAAAGCAGGTCCCTATTATCAATATGCCGAGAAATATTTGGGCGTAAAGAAAGTAATTACAGATGATGAGGTATATTACGAATTAGGTAAAGTAAAATTAGTTAATCGTGGTGTGCCTGATAAGAACAATACGTATATGGTTTCGTTTAAGCCGGGAACAGTAGCTCCGTATGCTTACTTGACGGAAGAAGGTTTGTTGTGCTCTATCAATGCGGAATATACGCCTGATTCGACAAAAGAAGCGGATAATGCAGCCAAAAAGGCAAAGAAAGCCGTAGCAACCGACGCTTCTGTCTTCTCGGAAGAACTGCTGATGGCCGGTTCGACAGCGAAACAGGCCGAAGTGGCAGCCAAGCAGATTTATCGTATTCGGGAAAGTCGAATGAATATCCTGACCGGTGAAGCCGATAATTTGCCGCCTGATGGTCAAGCCATGCAGTTGGTAATTGAAGAACTGGAAGCACAGGAGCAGGCTCTGACTAATTTGTTTGTTGGAGTTATGACCCGTACGACTGAACATTATGAAGTAACAGTTGAACCGACTGGTGATCTGGAAAAAGAAATCTTGTTCCGTTTCTCTGAACATTTAGGTGTGGTGGATGCCGACGATTTGGGAGGCCAGCCTGTCTATATGAATCTGAAAGCTATTGAACGGGCTCCACAATTGGATCCGAAAGAAGCAGAGAAGAAAGAGAAGAGTTTGAAAGGTATCGTATATAATGTACCGGGAAAGGCCGGAATCGAAATCTTTACCAGCCGCAAGTCTTTGTATAAAGGCGAAGCTCAGATTACTCAGTTCGGTACACAGGAAGCATTGGCTCCGGTGATGTTTGAAGATAAGAAAGCTCCGGTAAAAGTTTATTTCTATCCGGAAACAGGAGCAATCAAGCAGATAATTCAATAAATTATTAATCAATATTTAACTTATACTTTTATGTTTGAAGGACAACCTAAAGGATTGTATGCGTTAGCCTTGGCCAATACGGGAGAACGTTTTGGCTATTATACCATGCTCGCAGTATTTGTATTATTTTTACAGGCGAACTTTGGCTTTTCAACAGGAACAGCCGGTTTGATTTATTCTGTTTTCCTGGGATTCGTTTATTTCTTGCCATTATTCGGAGGTATGCTGGCAGATAAGTTCGGGTTTGGGAAGATGGTGACAATTGGTATCACGATCATGTTTTTCGGTTACTTATTATTGGCTATTCCCTTAGGAACTGGTATACCTGCTATTGCTGCTATGGGTGGTGCCTTGGCTTTGATCTGTGCGGGAACAGGACTCTTTAAAGGAAACTTACAGGTAATGGTCGGTAATTTATATGATGAAGCTCGTTTCTCAAGCAAGCGAGATTCGGGTTTCCAGATCTTTTATATGGCTATTAATATCGGTGCCATGTTTGCTCCGACTGCAGCGATCAAGATGATGGAATGGGCACAAACTTCATTAGGCATGAGTGAGGCCGATTCATATCATTTGGCTTTTGCTGTGGCTTGTGCTTCTCTGATCTTCTCCATGCTTGTTTATTATCTTTTCCGCGGAACATTTAAACACGCTGATCGTAGTAAGGCAACTGCTGCTGCCTCGAACTCGACAGTCGAAGAATTAAGTCCGGCTGCTACCAAAGAACGTATCGTTTGTCTCTGTTTGGTTTTTGCCGTGGTTATTTTCTTCTGGATGGCATTCCATCAGAACGGTTCTACTTTGACTTATTTTGCTCGCGATTATACTGCAACTACTTCAACAGGTGTTGCCAGCATGGCTTTTGATGTCATCAACTTGGTATTTGGTATTCTTGTAGTGTACGGTTTGTTTGGTTTGTTCCAAAGTACAACCGGAAAAGGAAAAATCATTTCTCTAGCCGTTATCTTGGCTGCAGTGGGCGGATTGATCTATAAATACAACGGATTACCCGATGTAACGAATGTGAGTGCTCCGATCTTCCAGCATTTCAATGCTTGCTTTGTGGTAGCTTTAACTCCGGTTTCGATTGCCTTGTTCGGTATGTTAGCCAAGAAAGGAAAAGAACCTTCTGCTCCGTTGAAGATTGGATTGGGTATGCTTGTCGCTGCCGTTGCCTACATTTTGATGACAGTCGGTTCTATCGGTCTTCCTGTTCCGACATTCGATGCAGCCGGTCAGCCGCAGCATATGGCAGATGTTACTCCGAATCTATTGATCACTACTTATTTGATCCTGACATTTGCCGAACTGTTGCTTTCACCAATCGGTATTTCGTTTGTATCGAAAGTGGCTCCTCCTAAATATGCCGGTATGATGATGGGTGGTTGGTTCGTTTCAACTGCTATCGGTAACTTGTTGGTTAGTATTCCGGCGTTGATGTGGGGCGCTCCTTTAACTATAGTTTGGGGTGTATTGGTTGCGATCTGTTTGGTGGCTGCCTTGTTCATCTTCGTTATCTTGAAGCGATTGGAAAAAGTAGCCAAGTAATCCGGTTGTAAGATTATAGAGAATGAGAAAGCAGTACACATATAAGCCGGTTGTGCTCCGTTTCAGAAAATGGAGTCGGAAGGCGTATGCTGCTTTTATCAGTATTCATCATACGGTAAATATCGGGCAACTGGCCACTCATGTCTCAGAACGTTTTCAGGCTAAGAATCTTTCGTTACACGGTTGTTTGTGCTTGTCAGCTGATCTGATACCTGCTGATGTACAGGAACAGGAAGAGAAAAGGAAAGAAGAATCGGAACTTCTACTGAAAGGACTCAGTGGCTTCTTGTGTCCGGTGGTATTGGGTTTGCCTGCTGTTGCCGGTGAAGAAAACGAATGGAATAATTATAATAAATCATAGATGAAAGCGGATAGATATCCTTCGGGATGTCTGTCCGCTTTTTTATTTAGCAAAAAGGAAATATGTTGGTCGATGAATTAAAACAACAAGTATTGGATGGCCGGTGGTTGGATGAGCAGCAGGCCAAGTCATTATTGACTGCTGACCGTGAGGCTTTGTATGCTGCTGCCCACGAAATCACCCGTCATTATCTGGGAAACAAGTTTGATACGTGTTCCATTATTAATGCCCGGAGCGGCAATTGCGGAGAGAATTGCAAATGGTGTGCCCAGTCTGCGCATTATCCGACAAAAGTGAATCTCTATCCTTTACTGCCTGCTGAGGAATGTGTGCGCCACGCTGTGTATAACGAACGGCAGGGAATCGGACGGTTTGCCTTGGTTACCAGCGGAAAGCGTGTTAACGCACAAGACATGCAGCAGATTGTGGAAACGGTCAAGGCCATCAAGCAGCAGAGTTCTATTAAATGTTGTGCCTCGATGGGCTTATTGCGGCGCGAAGAATTACAGGCTTTGTATGATAGTGGTGTGGAGAATTATCACTGTAATATCGAAACAGCTCCGTCGTATTTCCCGGAACTTTGTACAACACATACGATTGAACAGAAGATGGAAACGATTCATACGGCCCGTGAAATTGGCTTTCGCGTTTGTTGTGGCGGTATTATCGGGATGGGAGAGACGATGGAACAGCGTATTGAAATGGCTCTTTTCCTCCAAAAGGAAGAGATTCTTTCCATTCCTCTTAACTTATTGCAGCCAATTCCCGGTACTCCGCTGGAACATACGGCTCCTTTATCGGAAGAAGAGTTCCTGACAACGGTTGCTCTTTTCCGTTTTATCAATCCGAAAGCCTATTTGCGTTTCTCCGGTGGCCGTGCCCAATTGAGTGAAGCGGTACAGCGTAAGGCTTTATATATAGGTATCAACTCGGCCATTATCGGTGATTTACTGACGACAATCGGCAGCCGGGTGGAAGCAGACAGACAATTATTCACCTCCGAAGGTTATTCGCTGACGGAACAAACTGATTGGGAAAAATGACAACAGAAGCATTATTGACATTTGATCGTGAACATATCTGGCATCCTTATACTTCAACAATTGATCCGCTTCCCGTTTATCCGGTGGCAAGTGCGCAAGGTGTCCGCATCCGTTTGGCTGACGGTCGGGAACTGATCGACGGCATGTCTTCCTGGTGGGCGGCGGTTCATGGGTATAATCATCCGGTTTTGAATGCAGCAGCCGAGGCTCAGCTGAAGAAAATGAGCCACATTATGTTTGGAGGTATTACACATGAGCCGGCCGTCGAACTGGTTTCGAAGTTATTGCCGATACTTCCTCCTTCGATGGACAAGGTCTTTTTGGCTGATACTGGCTCGGTAGCGGTAGAAGTTGCCATGAAGATGGCAATCCAATACTGGCAGTCACAGGGAAAAGCCCGGAAGCATGCGTTTGCTACTATCCGAAGCGGTTACCACGGTGATACGTGGCATGCCATGTCGGTCTGCGATCCAGTAACAGGAATGCACGGTATTTTTGCCGGAAGTCTGCCGGTGCAGTATTTCATTCCTCAACCTTCCGTACGCTTTTCTGATGAATGGAACGAAGAAGCCATCCGGCCTTTGGAGGATTTGCTTCGCCAACATGCTGAGGATATTGCAGCTTTGATACTCGAACCGGTTGTACAAGGTGCCGGAGGCATGTACTTTTATTCACCGACTTACCTGGTGCGTGCCCGCGAATTATGCAATCAATACAACGTATTGCTGATATTCGACGAGATCGCTACCGGTTTCGGACGGACCGGAAAGCTCTTTGCTTGGGAATGGGCCGGCGTAGAACCCGATATCATGTGTATCGGAAAAGCCTTGACAGGTGGGTATATGACTTTATCTGCCACGATTACTACGCAACCGATTGCCGATATGATCTGTTCCGGAGAAGCCGGATGCTTTATGCATGGTCCAACCTTTATGGGAAATCCGTTAGCTTGTGCGGTTGCTTCGGCTTCGGTTTCTTTGTTATTGGAAAGTGGCTGGCAGGAAAAGGTCCGTCGGATTGAGACGCAGCTGAAAGCAGAACTGGCGCCGGCAGCCGACTTCCCTTCTGTGCGCGAAGTTCGGGTTTTGGGTGCTATTGGTGTAGTCGAGATGAAGGAACCTGTTGATATGGCTACGTTGCAACGGCGGTTTGTGGAAGAAGGTATTTGGGTACGTCCTTTCGGAAAGTTGGTATATGTAATGCCGCCCTTTATCATCTCGCCTGAAGAACTCCATCAATTAACAACCGGTTTATTGCGGGTTTTATCATGAAAGATTATCAGAAGATATTGCATGAATTGGCGGCAAATGGCAGTTTGCGCAGTTTACCGCATGCCGTTCATCAGGGAAAATGGATCGAACAAGACGGGCAGCGGATGCTGAATCTTTCGTCAAACGATTACTTGGGTCTGGCTAATGACTGGGATTTACGGAATGAATTTCTGGATTGGTTGCGGGATTCGGATTGCCCTTTGTCGTCGTCTTCTTCTCGTTTGCTGACGGGAAACTTTACCGAATATGAGGTCTTGGAACAACTTCTGGCAGAAACATTCGGGCGCGAGGCGGCTTTGGTATTCAATAGTGGTTATCACGCCAATACCGGTATCTTGCCTGCCTTGGCAGACAAGCAGACTTTGCTGGTGGCCGATAAGCTGGTTCATGCCAGCATCATCGATGGTTTGTTGCTGAGTGGTACATCTTTTCTCCGGTATCGCCACAACGACTATGAGCATTTGGAACAGATTCTCCAGAAGGAAACTCCCAGATACGAGCAGGTAATCGTAGCGACCGAAAGTGTTTTCAGTATGGACGGCGATGTGGCTGATCTGAACCGATTGGTAGCATTGAAGCATAACTATCCGAATGTATTGTTGTATGTTGATGAGGCGCACGCTATTGGCGTACGTGGTAGCCGGGGTTTGGGTGTAGCTGAAGAATGCGGTTGTCTGCAAGATATCGACTTACTGGTCGGAACCTTTGGTAAGGCGATGGCATCGATGGGCGCCTATCTCTTGTGTAGTCAGGAGATTCGGATGTATTTGATCAATACCATGCGCCCGTTAATATTCAGCACGGCTTTGCCTCCTGCCCAGATTGCCTGGACAACCTTCCTGTTCCGGCGTTTGCCGCAGATGAATGTTCGGCGTCAACACTTAGCTGCTATCAGCCGGAAGCTGGCAGCTGCCTTGCAGGGACACGGAGGAGAAATATCCCGAAGCCATATCGTTCCCTTTATCATCGGGGCAAACGAGGACTGTGTATTAACGGCTGAAGAGTTGCGTCGGCATGGCTTTTATTGCCTTCCGGTACGTCCGCCAACCGTTCCGAAAGGAACGTCCCGTATCCGTTTCTCCTTGACGGCAGATGTAACGACAGAGGAAATGGATGCCTTGCTGGCTTATATTTTTGAAAACTTGGAAGAAAAATTTGGAAACACAACCGGAAAAACTATCTGAAACGGTCTCTTTTTCTTTATTCGCCATCGGCGAACATATAATCGCCCATGCTGAACATATATTCGCCCAGGGCGAATATATGTTCGTCCGTTCGGTATAAAGTAAATACGGAGAGATCGGTAAGTTTTTTTCGGGAGAAAATATAAAAAAACTATGGAGATTGAGAAATATATCTGCGAAGGCCGTCCCCGGCTACTGCTGTTTTTTTGTGGCTGGTCTGCCTCGCCTGCTTTGTTTCACTCTTTACAGGCTGATCCGGATCAGGATGTCTGGCTGGTATCTGATTACAGGAATCTGACGTTTGATGCCGACTTGTCGGCTTATCAGTCGGTTACTTTACTGGCATGGTCGCTGGGCGTATGGGTGGCAGAACAGCTTTTTGCGGATGAATCGTCCGTACATTGGGAACGGAAGATCGCCATCAACGGAACCGGTTGTCCCGTCCATGATACCGAAGGTATTCCGGAAGCCATCTTTCGGGGTACGTTGGAGAATCTGACACCCGATGGCATCCGGCGTTTCAACCGGCGGATGTGTGGCGGAAAGGAACGGCTGGCTGTTTGGGAAGCCATATCGCCGCGACCCATAGACGAGATATCCGACGAGCTGCGCTATTTGTTTCAGGCTATTCAGGTGCGGAAAGAAAAGTCGGCTGACTTTACTTGGGATCAGGCCATCGTTGGTTTATCAGACCGGATCTTCCCAACCGTCAATCAGTTGGCCCATTGGCAGCGGCGGAATGTCCGGATAAAAGAAGTACAAGCTCCACATGATCCTTTTGGCTTATGGAAACAATGGAACGAACTCGTTACAGCATAGATAGTGAACGGATACGGCGGAAGTTCGACCGGGCTTGCCTGACGTACGACGAAGCTGCCGTAGCGCAACAGCAAATAGCCCGGCATTTGTCGGCTATCTGGGAAGTCTATCAGCAAAAGCATCGTTTCCGTCCGGCAACAGCCTTGGAAATCGGTTGCGGAACCGGTGGCTTTACCCGTTATTTGCAGCAGTCGTGTGCTTCAGCGCTTTGGACGCTCAACGACCTGTATCCGACATGTGCCGATAAAGCCTTGAGTTATTGTGCCGAAGGAACACGTTTCGTCTGTGCCGATGCTGCTACAAAAGCGTGGAAAGGACGATATCAGCTGATTGCATCCTCGTCGGTTTTCCAGTGGATTCCGGAGCCGGAAAGTTTTGTTGGTCGGCTGGCTGGCTGCCAGAGTAGGGGCGACGTTTTGCTGTTCTCTACTTTTCTGCCGGGAAATTTGGTAGAAATCCGGGAGCTGACTGGTCAAGGGCTTTTCTATCCTTCGGCCGAGCAATGGAATGACTGGCTGGAACCGTTTTATCAGGTAGATTTTCAGGAAACAGAAACCATCCGTTTGCTGTTTACTTCTCCGCAGGCTGTACTCCGTCACTTGAAGGAAACGGGTGTAACGGCCAATCATTCGGAGTTCTGGACACCGGGTAAGTTACGAACATTCTGTGCCGCTTATCAGGAAAAGTTTGGAACTAACAATCAACAGGTAACATTAACATACCGGCCATTGTATATCTTGGCCGTCAGAAAATAAAAGGAAAAAGAAATGGGAAAAGTATTATTTGTCACCGGTATTGATACCAATATCGGGAAAACCTATGCAACAGGATTGCTGGCGAAGGCAATCGCTGCTGCCGGAAAAACCGTGATTACACAGAAAATGATACAGACAGGTTGCCAGGAAGTATCTGAAGATATCGAGATGCATCGGAAGATTCAAGGCATTTCCTTTACGGAAGAAGACCGGATGGGGCTGACTTGTCCGTATATCTTCACGTATCCTTGCTCACCGCATATGGCAGCCGACCGTGATGGTCGCACGATTGATTATGCCGTCATCGGAGAAGCAACCCGGAAACTGCAAGAGAAATATGAATATGTCCTGCTGGAAGGAGCCGGCGGACTGATGGTTCCGGTAGATCATCAGATATTAACCATCGATTATATCCGGCAGCATCAGTATCCGGTCATCTTGGTTACCAACGGAAGATTAGGCAGCATCAATCATACATTGCTGAGCCTTTCGGCTTGCCGTCAATATGGAATCGAAGTGGCAGCGTTGGTTTATAACCAATATCCGAAGGAAGATGCAGAGATTGAAAAGAACACCTTGGATTATTTGAAAGAACGTTTACCGCAACTGCCTATTATACTGTTGCCTGATGCTACCCGGGAAAACTCACTGCCTGAAGTAGCTTCTCTTTTATAACTCGGATCGTTTTTTTCATCTTTCCTTAAAAATAATTCGGTTTCATGATGTAGAAACCGAATTATTATGTTATGTTTGTCGCAATAGTCATGAAAAACATAACAAAATGATGAGAAAGAGCGATTATTTATTTCTTCTGGTGGTAGTGATTCTATTCCTGCCTTTCCTGTTAAGTCCGGAGCTGTATGCTGGATATAAGGCATTCAATGCAGCGCATGGTATGGTGATGAGTTTCCTGAAGTTTGCAATTTTGTCCATGTTGGGTGAATGTTTGGGACTGCGGATCAGTACCGGTGTTTACAATCGTGCGGGATTTGGAATCATTCCGCGCATGGTGATTTGGGGAATATTAGGCATCGGTATTAATATGGCCATGATAATCTTCTCGAAAGGTGTTCCGCAGTTACTGGTCTATATGGGCATGACGAATGCCGTAGAAGCGATGAGTGGAAGCCTTAGCCTGGACAAGTTTTGGGTAGCCCTGTGTATTTCATTAGGAATGAATGGTATTTTTGCCCCGGTATTTATGACATTCCATAAGATTACAGATACCCATATCCTGCAATGCGGCGGTTCGGTAAAGAGTTTATTGACACCTATACCGATGACACAAATCATAACCCATCTGAATTGGGACGTACAATGGAACTTTGTATTCAAGAAAACGATTCCGTTCTTTTGGGTTCCGGCACATACCATCACATTCCTGCTTCCTGAAGAAGCCCGTGTTTTATTTGCCGCTTTACTGGGAGTTGTTTTAGGAATCTTATTGGCTGTGGCAGCCAGAAAGAAATAAGAGGAAAAGAAACAGCGGTAGTTTCCAATTCAGGAAGCTATCGCTGTCGGTTTATCGCGGAGACTTGTCCGAGAAGTCTCAGATTTGGCAATTACAGATAGTCGGGACTAAGTTACGATCGCCATATGCATTATCTACGCGGGCTACGTTAATCCAGAACTTGCTGTCGTGCAACCATTCCAGCGGGAAGGCAGCTTTACTGCGCGGATAGCTGTGGTTCCATTCATCGGCAGCTACTTCGTATTCCGGATGCGGAGCATTTTTCAGCACGTTGTCGGTCTTGTCGGCAGTACCGTCTTCTACTTCTTTGATTTCATTCCAGATACATTCCAGTACTTCTACGAAACGATCCAGTTCGGCTTTGCTTTCACTTTCGGTCGGTTCAACCATCAATGTGCCATGAACCGGGAAAGAAAGGGTAGGAGCATGATAACCGAAGTCCATCAAACGTTTGGCAATATCACTTTCGTCGATACCCGTACGTTCTTTTACGGTACGGCATTCCAAAATCAGTTCATGTCCGACACGTCCAGTCGTTCCTGTATAAACGATTCCGTATGTATCCTTGAATTTAGCAGCCAAATAGTTGGCATTCAATATGGCAATCTTGGTAGCCATAGTCAAGCCTTCTGCTCCCAGCATGCGGATATATCCGTAAGTGATCGGCAGGATACCGGCACTTCCGTAAGGAGCCGCTGAAACTGTATTCAAATCACTTCCGAACAAAACAGGATGTTGAGGCAAGAACGGAACCAGATGTTCAGCAACGCAGATCGGACCTACGCCAGGACCGCCACCACCGTGAGGTGAGGAGAATGTCTTATGCAAGTTCAAGTGACATACATCTGCACCGATTGTTCCCGGATTGGTTAATCCTACCTGTGCATTCATATTGGCACCGTCCATATACAATTGTCCGCCACAAGCGTGAACAATCTCACACATTTCCTTGATATCAGCTTCGAAGATACCGTGAGTAGACGGATATGTAATCATGCTGGCAGCCAGATTGTCTTTGTTGGCTTCTGCCTTGGCGCGGAAATCTTCCAGATCGATGTTTCCTTTGTCATCACATTTCACGGTAACTGTAGTAAATCCGCATTGGATAGCACTGGCCGGATTGGTACCATGTGCTGAGGCCGGAAGCAGAACGATATTACGATGACCTTGACCGATGCTTTCCAGATAAGCACGGATGACACGCAATCCGGTATATTCACCGGCAGCTCCCGAATTAGGCTGCAAAGTACATCCCTTGAAACCGGTGATCTCGCACAGATATGATGACAGGTTCTCGATCAGTTCCTTGTAACCTTCTACCTGTTCTTCCGGAGCATACGGGTGGATATTCTGGAATTGAGCCAAACTCAAAGGCAACATGGTAGAAGCCGGGTTTAGCTTCATGGTACAAGAACCCAAAGAAATCATCGACTGAGCCAATGAAACATCCTTTCTTCCCAAACGGGTGATGTAGCGCATCAGTTCTGTTTCGGTATGATATTTCTTGAAGACATCTTGCTGCAAGAATGAAGAAGTACGGGCAAACTTCGGATCAAAGTAAGTCTGGCAAGGAATTGCTTCCTGCAACATGTAATCTTTACCGGCTGCACCTGAGAAGATATACATCAGAACGCCTACATCCGTTGGTTGTGTTGTTTCATCAATACTGATACCAATCAATCCACTGTCGAAATAACGCAGATTGACTTTGCATTCCAAAGCAATTTCACGCAAAGCATCAATAGATACATTAGCTGGCAATTCGATCTTCAATGTATCGAAGAAGTCCTTGTTCAGTTGCTTGTATCCTAACTTTTCCAGTTCTTTAGCAACGAATCCGGCTGTTGCATGGATCCGGCTGGCAATGTTCTTTAAACCTTCTGCTCCGTGATATACGGCATAGAAGCCTGCCATTGTAGCCAGCAATGCTTGTGCGGTACAAATATTTGACGTCGCCTTTTCACGTTTGATATGCTGTTCACGTGTTTGTAGTGCCAAGCGATATGCCGGATGTCCGTAAGCATCTTTCGAGATACCGATGATACGTCCCGGAATAGCACGCTTATATTCATCCTTCGTAGCAAAGTAAGCAGCAGACGGTCCGCCGTAGAACATCGGAATACCGAAACGCTGGCTGCTTCCGAATACGACGTCAGCGCCCCATTCTCCCGGAGGAGTCAGCAAGACCAGACTCATCAAGTCGGCAGCAACGGCTACTTTTGTTCCGTTTTCTTGGGCGCGGCCGATGAATTCCCGGTAATCTTCAATAGAACCATCTGCATTCGGATACTGTACGATTGCACCGAATACTTCCGGAGTAAAGGTGAAAGTTTTATAGTCGCCGGTCACGATCTTCATCCCTTGCGGAATGGCACGGGTATGAATGACGGCCAAAGTAGAAGCAAATACCTTCTCATCTACAAACAATACGTTGGCACCGGCTTTAACTTGGGCACGACTACGTGCTCCGAAGAACATCGTAGCTGCTTCGGCTGCGGCTGTTGCTTCGTCGAGTAGCGAACAGTTAGCTAAAGGAAGACCAGTCAGATCACAGATAACTGTCTGGAAATTCAACAGGGCTTCCAATCGGCCTTGTGATACTTCGGCCTGATACGGTGTGTAAGAAGTGTACCAAACCGGATTTTCGAATACATTGCGTTGGATAGGAGCCGGACAAACCGTATCATACCAGCCCATACCAATATAAGAAGTAAAGACTTCATTCTTAGAAGCCAATTCGTTAATGTGTTCAGCGAATTCACGTTCTGTCATGGGTTCGGGCAGGTTCAACGGCTGCTTCAAGCGGATATTTGCCGGAATTGTCTGGTCGATCAACTCATCGAGCGTATTCACGCCAACAGTCTTCAGCATATCAGGAAGATCCTCTGCTGTGATACCTACATGGCGATTAACAAATTTAGTTGTATCCATAAATGATGTTTTTATAAATAAGGATTATTAGATTTCTCGTAAGCAATGGTTGTTTCAGGACCGTGTCCCGGATAAACAACCGTCGAATCAGGCAAGGTAAATAATGCCTGATGGATGGAACGGATTAATTCATGAGCATCACCACCCCATAAATCAGTTCGTCCAATACTGCCGGCAAACAAGGCATCGCCCACAAAGACGCAGCCTCGTTCTTTCTGGTAGAAGGCAACACTACCGGGAGAATGTCCCGGAACAGCTATTACCTCCAGCTTTGTATGACCGAAATGAATAACATCTCCTTCATTCAAGTAAGTTCCGATAGCTGTTTCCTGAATGTTGGGTAATCCGAACATCACTGCTTGCTGGCCGACTGGCGGTAGAACAACGGTATCTTCCCGACAAACTTCCGGCAGAAGTCCGTATTGCTGGTAAACCAATGCGGCACCCATCAGATGATCTACATGATAATGTGTGCAAAGATGATGCTTAAGTACTAATTGCTGTTGGGTAATGAATCCTTCGACTTGAGAAAACTCTTGTCTGTTCATGCAACCGCAATCAATAAGAACCGCTTCCTTTGTTTCGTCATATAACAGATAGCAGTTCTCTCCGAAGAAATTGACCGTGAATTGTTTGATTTCCATCATAGCGGTACGTATACGACTTTCTTGGTTTTAAAATATTCTTCAGAGAATGTATCTGACAAATCCAGTTGGATAGCCTGGTTTTTGAACGGTAATATTTCATGCGCCAATTCACCACCTTTGAGACAAATCAATCCGTTGGGCAAAGCATTGATCTGTTCTTTGCGGATATTCTTCCGGATGATTTTCACGAGATCAGCTAGAGGCATGACTGCCCGGCTTACAACAAAGTCGAATGTTTGTTTCTCTTCTTCACCCCGACAATGACGGAAAGTCACATTCTGCAATCCGATGGCTTCTGCGACAGCCTGTCCAACTTTAATCTTCTTTCCAATGCTGTCAACTAAGTGAAACTTTACCTGTGGATAAAGGATTGCCAGAGGAATACCTGGAAATCCGCCCCCTGTACCTAAATCCATGACAGAAGATCCATCCTTGAAATGGAGCATCGCTGTAATACCCAACGAATGTAAAACGTGATGCAGGTATAAATTCTCGATATCTTTTCTGGATATGACGTTAATCTTGGCATTCCAGTCGGCATACAGATCATATAAAGCCTGAAACTGTTCGGTCTGTTTTTCACTCAGATGTGGAAAATAACCTTGCAAGATGGCCAACTGCTCTGCGACACAAGCTGGACGGATAGGATTTTCTTGTTCCATATTTATCAATTCTGTTTATTGTTTTACAAGCCTGCTAACGATGCAATCGGACTATCTTGCTTTAATAATAACTGTACATCTTCAAATGGAATATGTACATGAATTGGTCCGACTACGTAAGCCGCTATCTCGTACTCATTAAATGTATAGGTAATTCCTGTTTCATCGATCAGGAAGTTATTGTTCGGATAAATCTCGTCCACACTGAAGAATCCCATATTCTCCAATTCTTTCGGATCGGTTACGTTATTCTGTTTAGCGATTTGAGCTACTAATATTGCAGCCAATTGTTCCTGATAATTGGCTATGAATATATCTTCTTCCTTTAACTTTTTTCCGTTCTTCAAATCGATGACAAAATGATTGTAGGCATGAGCACCATGTGCACCTCCTGTATAATTCTCGAAATTGACGGTAAAACTGATCAAGTCATTTTGATTGAACTGAATTTGGTTGGAAGATAATTCGTAATAAGAAAACCAGGCACCGACCGGTGTTCCGTCTTCTGCTCTTTTCAGTTCTTCCTCGTAATCTGGTTCCAGTTCTTTGTAGGCGGCAAGATAATCGTTCTGATATTTTTCTACCGCATCTTTAGGTGATAAATTCTCGTAAGCCTCGCCGAAATAAGCCAAAACGAATTGTTTCTGAATATCTGCCAACAAATCATTTTCCACACTAACCGGATATGTGAATTTGATTTGTAAGTTACAATTGGGATTTTCCGGATTGTCCAGCAGATGATATGTCTTATCTACAAGAATAGAGTCGAACTTTACAGCATTGTCTGCCTCTTTCTGTGTTGTATGCTGACAACCAGTTATCAATAATCCGAAAGCAACCAAACAGATTATCGTTTTCAGGAGATGTGTTTTCATACTCTCTATGATTTAATTGTTTCATGCAAATGTACGGGAATATTACCGTAAAACAAATAAAAAAGGTTGTTCCTTTCTTGAAAAGAACAACCTTTTATGGATTATTTCTCTATTCTGATACGGGCATCTACGGCAAACAATCCGCGTTCGGTTGCTACTAGTGGATTAATATCCATTTCTTTGATCTCATTAGCAAAGCGGAGTAACGTAGAAAGACGAACTATTAGGTCTGCATATTGCTGTTCATCGATTCCTCTTTGTCCACGAGTTCCTTTGATGATCGGATAGCCTCGCAAAGAACGGATCATGGAGAATGTTTCATCATAAGAAAGGGGAGCCAAACCGTAGCTGACATCTTTCAATACTTCTACAAAGATGCCACCTAATCCGCAGAAGACAATATGGCCGAATTTATTCTCGTATGTCGCTCCTAAGAATAACTCCTGTCCCTTTAGCATTGGCTGAACCATGATACCTGTAACTCCCGGTAATTTCATCATCCGTTCGTATTCGAATAATAAATGTTCGTCGCAACGAATATTCAGGGCAACGCCGCCCATATCACTTTTATGTACTGGACCGACAACTTTAGCTACAACCGGATATTTGATTTTACGGGCAAATGCCAGTAATTCATCTTTATCGCTGGAAGTAAATTCTTCTACTAATGGTATATTGGCTGCTTTGAGTAATAAACGAGTTTCTTCCGGACTTAAATAGCCATCAGCCGGTAAGCGGTCAATAATTCTTCTTACTTCTGGAACATCAACTCCGTAAAGTTGAATGTCTGTACTTGCTGGCTTCGGCGTATTGAGGACACGGGCCAAAGCTGTACCCAATGTTACCTCATCCGAGAAGTTAACATGACCTTTCTTGATGAAGCTTTGTACTTCCGGACCAGCTGTTACGATAGACGGCAATACCGGGAAGATCGGTTTTCGGCATTCTTCCATTTTCTTATGAAGCACTTCGTATGCATCATAGAGCTTGACCAATCCCGGACTTCCGAAAATAACCATCATCAGATCAATGTTATCAAACCGGTTTTCGCAATAGTCAATAGCAGTTGCCAGGTGTTCGGGAGTTCCTGTTCCGATAATATCAATTGGATTACCTACAGCTGCTCCTGGATATAATTTACTTTTCAGCTCTTCTGCGATAGGTCCGTTTAGATCAGGTACATTCAATCGTCCTTTTGATAACGCATCAGCAAGCATGACTGCCGGACCACCGGCATGAGTAACGATAGCACAATTCTTACCCTTTACTTCTTTCAGGGTAAAGATACTGGCAACAGTAGTTAATTCTTCACGACTGTAGCAACGGACAATACCAGCTTTTCTGAATAAAGCTTCTACGGCTGAATCAGAGCTGGCAATTGCTCCAGTATGAGATGAGGCTGCCCGTTTACCTGATTCCGTACTTCCTGCTTTTATAGCTGTGATTTTACATCCTTTGCGGATTAACGAAGAAGCATGATACAAGAGTTTATCTGGATCTTTGATCTGTTCGATATAAAGCATCTTGATTTTGGAATCCGTAGCTGCGTTGAAATTCCGGTCCATGTATTCCAGAATATCTTCCACACCTAATTGTTTGGAGTTTCCTACTGACCAAACGGATGAGAACCGTAACCCTTTGCTCAATGCTGATTCGATAATGAAGAGGGCTGTACCACCCGAACTAGATATGAAGTCAACACCATCGGGATGAAATTCAGGAATAGGTTGGGTAAATACCCCATGGAAATGAATATTCATTAAACCGATGCAGTTCGGACCGATTAAAGATGCACCTACTTCATTGATTGTATGCAAAATTTGATCTTCCAACTGACCGCCTTCTTTGGTCTCTTCACCAAATCCGGCAGAGATGATAATAAAGGCTTTTACATTCTTTTGGTGTGCCAACACATCAACAACTTCAACACAGGCTTTACTTGGAATGGAAAGAATGGCCATTTCCGTTTCTGGTATGTCTTGAACGGAATGATAAGACTTCAATCCTTGAACATCTGTCTCTTTTGCGTTGACAACATACAAACTTCCTTTATATTTACCATCTAACAAATTTCTGACCAGTCGTCCTCCGGGTTTATGTACATTATTAGAACCACCAACGACAACAATGCTTTGAGGGCAAATCAACTCTCTATTAACCATACGTCTTCTCTTTATTGCGTGAATAATCGCAAATATAGAGAATTATTCGAACATTTTGTCTATTCCACCAGGGTAATTTTCTTGTCCTTGTGGTGTTGATTCTGACGATTTGTTAGCGCATGGATCCATGTATTGTTCCGGAATCTCAAATTCTTCTTCTTCGGAATAACCTAAAGACTTGTCGGCATATACTTTTTGCATAAACAAACCATAAACTGGCAGGGCAGAAGCAGCTCCTTGTCCCCATTCCATCCGGTCGAAATGTATGGATCGTTCTTCACCACCTACCCAACAACCGGAAACCAGATTAGGAGTAAAGCCCATGAACCAGGCATCGGAGTTGTTCTGTGTCGTTCCTGTTTTTCCACCCATTGGAGCTTTGATGTGGTAGCGTCCACGAATACGTCCGCCAGTACCGCCATCAATTACACTTCTCAACATGTGTAACATCTTGAAGGAAGCATCTTCTGTCAATACTTCATTCACTTGTGTTGTGAAGTTTGCAATGGTGTTACCGTAAGAATCTTCAATACGAGTTACATATAAAGGCTCAACACGAATACCTTGGTTGGCAAAGGTTGAATAGGCACTTACCATTTCACCGACAGAAACATCCGGAGTTCCCAGACAGACTGAAACAACGGGATCTATCTCGCCTTTTAATCCGAAGGAATGTAATAAGCGTACAAATGTATAAGGTGATAACTTACTCATTAAATATGCTGTTACCCAGTTATCTGAATTCTGTAATCCCCATTGGATACTTACCATTTCTCCAATCCGTTTCTTGTTGGAGTTTCTCGGAATCCACAGTTTACCATTCTCGTCGGTCAGTTGCTGCTGAACGTGCAACATTTCGTCACACGGACTAATTCCTTCAATCATGGCTAAAGAGTATAAGTACGGCTTGATGGTTGAACCGATTTGCCGACGTCCTCCGTTTACCATATCGTATTGGAAGTAGTTGTAATCGATGCCGCCTACGTATGCTTTTACATGTCCATTGTGTGGATCCATTGACATGAATGCTGAACGCAAGAAGCCTTTGTGGTAACGGATAGAATCCCACGGAGACATGAGGGTGTCAACCGGACCATCCCATGTAAATACCCGCATTTCCACTGGCTTTTGGAATTCTTTTCTCATCTCTTCCTCTTTCATGCCACTTTTCTTCATCGAGCGATACCGGTCAGTCTGATGCATGGCGCGCATCAAGATTGTATCAACTTCGCCTGCCCGTAGATCTCGGGAGAACGGAGCATAGCTTCTTCCTTTTTTCTCTCTTGTGAATTGAGGTTGAAGGTATTCGCCGATATGTTCACGAACGGCTTCTTCCGCATATTTCTGCATACGAGAATCAATCGTCGTATAGATTTTCAGACCATCCGTATACAGGTTATAAAATTCTCCATCTGCACGTTTGTTCTTGTTGCACCAGCCATACAACGGATTTGTTTCCCATGAAACGGAATCTTCTTTGAACTTTTGTTCTTGCCAAGAGGCGTAATTCTTTCGGTTCGGCTTTTTGGCTGTTAAAGTCATACGTAAGTATTCCCGGAAATACGGAGCTAAACCTTCTTTGTGGTCAATACGTTTGAACCGAAGCTTTAACGGTAGCTTTTTCAGCGAGTCACATTCAGCTGGTGTTATGTATCCGGCCTTTTGCATCTGGTCGAGTACGGTATTTCTACGGCCGCGTGTACGTTCGTTTCTGCGAACCGGATTAAAGTAAGAAGGGTTCTTGCACATACCAACCAAAGTAGCTGCTTCTTCTATACTCAGTGTCTTCGGTGTTTTCCCAAAGTAGACAGAGGCTGCCGATTGGATTCCTACCGCGTTATAAAGGAAATCGAACTTGTTCAGGTACATATTGATGATTTCCTCTTTGGTGTAATATCGTTCCAACTGCACAGCAATTACCCATTCGATAGGTTTTTGGAAAAGACGTTCCATGAAGTTATCAGCACTTGGCGAGAATAACTGCTTGGCTAATTGCTGAGTGATGGTACTTCCACCACCACCGCTTTTCTGCATCAAAATACCTCGTTTAATGATGGCTCGGAACAGACCGATTGCATCAATACCACTGTGTTCTGCAAAGCGGATATCTTCCGTTGCGATTAAGGCTTTTACCAAATCGGGTGATAAATCGTTGTATGTAACGAAGATTCGGTTGTCTGAACTATGGGCATAACTTCCGATTGTTTTTCCATCTGAAGAAATAACCTGTGATGCGTATTTGTCTATCGGGTTTTCCAATTGTTCCACAGGTGGCATATATCCGATTGAGCCGTTGGCAATAGCTGCGAAAAGCATATAGACGGCAGCTATGCCGGCGATGAATAATGACCAAAATAGAATTAAGAAACCTTTTGTTACTTTTGATGCCATTGTTTATTGGGTATTTGCTATGATAACAGACGGCAAAGATACGTATTTCTTTCCAAACTGTTTCTGCTTTTTAGGAAAGAGAATGAATAATCCTGCGTTAAGAATGAGATTTTAACCGAAGGTTTGTGTACTTTTGTGTGGCTAAAAAAGGAAAATATGATGTCAAGAAGAAAAATCAACAATTGGCACTTGATCAAAGGACAGCCTTTGACCGAGTTGGACAAGCAAGTGCTGTATTACCAGAATAAAGGACATTTGGTTCCGAAGCGAAGCCTGATAAAGACTCCGGAGCAGATCGAAGGAATCCGTCGAAGTGGTGTGGTGAATACAGGCGTCCTCGATTTGGTGGAAAGTGAAATTAAAGAAGGTATGTCTACCGAGCAGATCGACAAGCTGGTTTATGAATACACGATGGATCATGGAGCTATTCCGGCTCCGCTTCATTACGAAGGGTTTCCAAAGAGCGTTTGTACTTCGATCAACGAGGTGGTTTGTCATGGAATTCCCAGTGAGAAGGTGATTTTGCGGGACGGAGATATTATAAATGTAGATGTCTCTACGATTTTGGACGGATATTATTCGGATGCTTCCCGCATGTTTATGATCGGGAATGTTTCTCCCGCCAAACGTCGTTTGGTAGAAGTAACGAAAGAGTGTTTGCAGATTGGTATGGAAGTTGCCAAGCCTTTTGGTTTTGTCGGGGATATTGGTCATGCCATTCAGAAACATGCCGAAAAGAACGGTTATTCTGTCGTACGTGATTTATGTGGTCATGGTGTCGGTCTGGAGTTTCACGAAGAACCCGAGGTCACTCATTTCGGAAAGAAAGGAACCGGAATGTTATTGGTGCCCGGCATGGTATTTACCATTGAGCCCATGATTAATATGGGTCGGTATGATGTTTATATTGATGCTGATGATAATTGGACGGTCTTAACCGATGATGGTTTGCCTTCAGCCCAATGGGAACATACCTTTGTAATGACAGACCATGGATTGGAAATATTGACTCATTAACCGGAATGTTCTTGATATAGACAGACGGCACGGATTCCTTCTTCTAGATGGTAATCCGTGCCGCATTTGTTTCTTATTGTTATAGCCGATAGGCAATTCCCAAAGAAAGGTAGATGTTATACATCTTATAGGATAAACCTTCGAAGTCGGAGGGAAAGATCGGAACTAATCCCCAAGATAGCTGAGCTGTTGCGGCTATCTTCTTGGTGAAGAACCAGTCTCCTGAAGCCATAATACCGGCATCAAACGAACGAACTTCTTCTGCGAAGTCGTAGGTGGCACTTTCTACATTGATTTTCTCTCCGGTGGGACCGCCGTTTCGGATATATCCGTCTGATGCGACACCTTCAAATTTGGCATCATTCTGGAAGGCTACATAACCACCCAGTCTGACTGACCATTGATCGTTAGGTCGCCAGGCTGCCATAAGGGGTAATACCAGATATCCGTTACGGACATTTGTCTGGTCTTTTCCGGAAAAGGTTCCGGTGAATTTACCTGAATGATCTCCTTCACCGTGACCGTTACTTCTGGAGCCAGGGCTGTCAGATCGGCCTTTTTGTTCAGCAACACTTGAATTGTATTCTGTCCTTGATTGATGACGGGGTCACTGAACAAAAGCTCCGACGGGAGCGTGAATGATTCTATTTCTGCTTCCGGGCATAAAGGCTCGTCTTGTATGCAGGATGTCAACCCTATACAAATCCATAGGGTAGTGATTATTCCTCGTAGTGTCTTCATCTGTGCGATTTAACTATTTATTGTTTCTATGTAATTATACCTCAATAAAATGAACAAGTCGGATCCTGAATAAGTTGACCGGTTGAAGAGAAACTTGATTCTTTTAACGAAAAGTAGCTAACCTGATTTATTCGAATCGGATACTTCGGGCCGGACTTATTTGAGTGATCAGATATGATGGTCCCAACATCATTAACATGGAAATAGCCAGTGTCCCGATATTTAATAAGATCAGTGAGGTAATACTCAGATCTATGGGAACGGCATCCAGGTAATAGATCGTTGGATCCAGTTTGAGTATATGGGTTGTTGATTGAAGTACACAAATGGCAATTCCAATCAGATTTCCCCAAAGCATTCCTTTGCCGATGAGGAAGAAAGATACATATAAGAATACTTTCCGGATGCTCCGGTTATTCTGTCCTAAGGCTTTCAGGATACCGATCATATTGGTGCGTTCCAGAATAATGATCAATAAGCCGGAGATCATGGTAAAGCCGGCAACAGCCAGCATAAGTACAAGAATCACTACCACATTGATGTCGAGTACGTCCAGCCAGCTGAATATCATTGGATTCAGATCTTTAATGGATCGGACATAATAACTGTTCCCTAGGCGATCTTGTCGGTTGGCCATCTCGAAGTAAAGGTCTTCGGCTGTCTGGTCAAGCTGATTATAATCGTGTACCAATAGTTCGATACCGCTAACTTGGTCGTCGTCCCATCCGTTCAAACGTCTTACTTGTCTGATATCGGCAAAGACAAACAGTTTGTCGTAGTCGGCAAAACCGGTTTCGTAGATACCTGAAATGTGAAACTTTCGTACGCGGACTTCTTCTCCTACAAAGTAGGTCAGGAATGAATCGTTCAGCTTTAAACCCAACAAATCGGAAAGGTATTTAGAGATCAGTACGTCGGTCGACCGCTTGTCCGGATCGAAATGCAGGATATCTCCTTCTTTCAGGTTTTTCTTCAGGAAAGTCCAGTCGTACTGTTCGTCAATACCTTTCAAGACAATCCCTTGGAAATCCTGTTCTGTTTTCAGAATTCCCGGCTTGGTTGCGAAGGGTTCCACATGGGCAATTGCCGGATTGGCAGCCAACGCTTGCAATAAAGTATCCGAAAAGGCAATCGGTATGGTTTCGTAGGAGGTGTTGTTGTCGAAATTGGAGATCTGGATATGTGTACCGAACCCGATGACTTTGTTCCGTACCTCCTTCTTGAATCCGATAACAATAGCCACAGAAAGAATCATGACAGCCAAGCCAAGCGCAATACCAATCATGGCAATCCGGATAGCCGGCGGCGTAGCTTGTCTGTCACCTTCCTTGTTGAAATGTATCTTTCTTGCGATAAAAAGTTCCAGATTCATCCAGTTTCTTTTAATTAAATGGTTCTGCCCGGATAGGCTTCAAGTGCCTTCTTTAGTACGATCAAGGCATTGGCCAAGTCTTCTTTCTTCAGCACGTAAGCCATACGTACCTCGTCTTTTCCCAGTCCGGGGGTAGTATAGAAGCCCGAAGCCGGAGCCATCATAACGGTCTGTCCTTCGTATTCGAAGTCGCTCAAACACCAGGCGCAGAACTTATCGGCATCATCTACCGGCAATTTGACGACTGTATAGAACGCACCCATCGGAATCGGTGAATAACATCCCGGAATCCGATTCAATCCGTCGATCAGGAATTTACGGCGTTCTACATATTCATTATATACGTTCAGCATGTAATCATTGGGTGTATCCAACGAGGCTTCGGCAATAATCTGACCAATCAAAGGCGGACTCAAACGGGCCTGGCACCATTTCATGACATTCTCTTTTACCATCTGGTTCTTGGTGATCAAGGCTCCGATACGGATACCGCATTCGCTGTACCGCTTGGATACCGAATCAACCAGTACGACGTTATTTTCAATTCCTTCCAAATGAAAAGCAGAAATATAGGGTGCGCCGGTATAACAGAATTCGCGATAGACTTCATCCGAGAATAAGAACAGATCGTATTTCTTGACAATGTCGCGAATCTGATTCATCTCTTTCTGTGTATATAAATATCCGGTCGGGTTGTTCGGATTACAGATCAGGATCGCTTTTGTACGAGGGGTGATCAGCTCTTCAAAGCGTTCGACCGACGGCAGGGCGAAACCTTCGTCGATGGTAGAAGGGATCGTTTTGATCACAGCTCCGCACGAAATGGCAAATGCCATGTAGTTGGCATACGCCGGTTCGGGAACGATAATCTCATCTCCCGGATCCAGACAAGCCATAAATGAGAAAAATACGGCTTCCGAACCACCGGTGGTAATGATAATATCGTCAGCATCTACCAGGATATTAAACTTCGCGTAATATTTCACTAACTTTTCACGGAAACTACGGATTCCTTCGCTGGGCGAATATTCAAGCACCGTACGATCAATATGGCGCATCGCCTCAATCGCGACTTCGGGTGTTGGCACATCCGGTTGCCCGATATTGAGGTGATACACTTTGATTCCTTTAGCTTTTGCCTGATTGGCCAGCGGAACAAGTTTTCTGATAGGAGAAGCCGGCATATTGACTCCTCGTTGTGAGATATTCGGCATTATTTCTTAATTTTTGTTCATTTGAAACACAAAGATAGGGATTAATTGCTAATCGCCAAGGTAGATGGGCTTTTTATTTCTAAGTTTTCATTCCTGCACATCTTCTCCTCGGAGGATGTTTCTAATGCTTCTGGCAGAGTATCTCAAGGATCGGAGTTGAAATCTCATTTGTTTTTAATTTTTTGACAGATGTCGAAAAGCTTTAGCACATTTGTCAAAAAGCTTTATCACGTATATGGAAAAGCTTTACGACAATAGTCAAAAAATTACTTTGCAGGCAATTCTTCCCTATATCCTGCCGGATAAGGAACTGCGAAGAGTTGGGCATGGGATTATTTTTAAGTCGGAATATCGGGTTATTCCAATATTTTGAATATATTTGCCCTTTCAAAAGCATATAATTGCATAATTTAATTGTGGGTGGCAGTGATTTGGAATAATATCGAAACTAATTGGAAATATATACATTAATAATTAATAAGTAATAAAGACATGAAGAAAATTACTCAGTGGGTAGTTGGAGCTTGCGCAGCGTTCGCGCTTATCTCTACTCCCGTATCCATGAACGCACAATCTTTGTCTCCTTCCACAAAGTGGCATTGGGAGAAGGGAACGATCGTAATTGATACACCCGAACGTCCGGCTGGTCAGCAGCACGCTTTAGGTTTGAAAGCTCCTAAGTTGAATGTTGTACGCGTAGCCTTCGTAGGTTTGGGTATGCGTGGTCCGGGTGCTGTTGAACGTTTCACTTATATACCAGGTGTTCAGATTGTAGCCTTGTGTGATTATGAGAAAGATCGTGCTGAAAAGTGCCAGGATATTTTGCGTAAGGCAAGTCTGCCGCCTGCTGCTATTTATTCAGGAGCTGAAGGCTATAAAGAACTTTGCCAGCGTGAAGACGTAGACTTGGTATACATCGCTGCCGATTGGGATCATCACTTCCCGATTGCTAAATGTGCACTTGAAAACGGCAAGCATACGGCGATCGAAGTACCGTCTGCCATGAATCTGGAACAATGCTGGGAGCTGATCAACTTATCTGAAAAGACTCGTAAGCATTGTATGATTTTGGAAAACTGCTGTTACGACTGGTTTGAAATGAATACCTTGAATATGGCACAACAGGGTGTATTCGGAGAAGTAATCCGTGCTCAGGGTGCTTATATTCATAACTTGGATGACTTCTGGGATTACTATTGGAAGAACGGAAAAGAAGACAAGTTAGGCTGGCGTTTGCGCTATAACAAGGAAAATCGTGGTGACGTATATGCTACTCACGGCTTAGGCCCGGTTGCTCAGGCGTTGGATATCCATCGTGGTGACCGCATGACGACTTTAGTTGCTATGGATACGAAGTCGGTTCATGGTAAAGCTTTGGTTGAAAGAGCAACAGGCGAGAAGTGTGATAACTTCCGCAATGGCGATCATACAACTACTTTGATCCGTACTGAAAACGGTAAGGTAATCGAAATCCAGCATGACGTAATGAATCCGCAGCCATACAACCGTTTGTATCAGTTGACTGGTACAAAAGGTTTTGCCAATAAGTATCCGGTAGAAGGTTATGCTATTGATTCAAAGCAGATGGCAGCATCAGGTGTTCAGCCGAAGGTAGATAACCTGAGCACACACTCTTTCTTGCCGAAAGAAGAAATGGATGCTTTGGTTGCCAAATTCCAGCACCCGATCTTGAAGAAATACGGTGAAATGGCTAAAGAAGTAGGTGGTCATGGTGGTATGGACTTCATCATGGACTCTCGTCTTGTATATTGCTTGCAGAATGGTTTGCCATTGGATATGGACGTATATGATTTGGCTGAATGGTGTAGCTTGGCTGAACTGGGTGCCATTTCTATGGATAACGGTTGTGTAGCCGTTGCTTTCCCAGACTTCACTCGCGGACATTGGAACGATGTAAAAGGATACAAACATGCGTTTGCTACTCCGGAAGAAGAAGAAGCTTCTATGAAGATTGCTCAAGAGTTTACTGCAAAACAGAAAGAACTGGGAGCAAAAGAATGGGAAAAAATAGCTAAGAAAGAAGCAAAGGCTGCTAAGAAAGCTGCCAAGAAGTAAAATAAGTAAATAAGTTGACAAGGGAACATGGCTTTAAGGAGCATTGTTCCCTTGTTTTCTTCTTGACTTGTCGATTCGCTAACTTTTTAAATCTATCTGACTGACCATGAAAATAAATCCTTTTTATTGGGCTTTGCCCTTGAGTATATGGCTGGGATGCAGCTGCAGTTCTTCTATCAAGAAGGGCGAATTGGAAACTATTGCTGTCGGATCGGCCTATTCCGCTTTAACTACCATAAAGGCATCTGATTATTTCCAGCATATAACGTATATTCCACTTGAAACGACTGATAGTGTTTTGGTCGGCAACGCACCTTCCATTCGTCTGGCTGGAAACCGTTTGATAGTTTCTTCGGCCCAAAAACAATGCTTTTCTTTCAATAAATCAGATGGTCGTTTTGTAGCTTCTGTCGGACATATTGGAAATGATCCGGAAGGATGTCGGGAATTGACCGGCTGGCTCGATGCAGAAAATGGATATCTTTATTTTTCGAAAGGTGACGGCGTTTCTGCTGTTTATGATACGGAAGGAAATTTTATCGGCACATCGAAAGAAGTAGAATTGAGTGATGGCTTGTTTGGAATTGATTCGAATGATTACTTGGATAAGCAAATCCGGGTGAAACACTTGCCGGCTTCTGCCACAAAACCCGACCGGATAGTTCTTTACCAAGGTACTACTTTGCTGGCTTCTTTTCCTTCTCATGGGGAAGAAAAAGCAACTGTTTCCGGAAATCAGGCAGACATTGAAAGTATCGCTGTATTCCAACAGGCATTGATGGGGCATTCGATGATTTTTATCCGTTATAAGAACGGAGATGAAATGGGTCTCATTCCAACCGAACATCCTTTCTGGCATGTGGGAGAGAAGTTATATTTCCGTGAATACTTTAATGATACCATTTATCAGGTAACGAAAGAAGGATTAGTGCCTGAACGGCGATTTGATTTCGGGGCTATGAAGTGGAAGCGGGAAGACCGGTATGATGTTCAGAAAGACGAGGCAATCTATCCGTTGGAAGTAATGGAAAACGACCGGTTCTTGTGGTTGCGTTTTGTTGTCAATCTTTATCGGCAAGACAAGCGAAAAGCCTACAATGCACTTTATCTGAAGGAAACCGGAGAAGTAAAGGTTGCTGCTTATGAGGAAGGGTTGGAAAATGACCTGAACGGATTCTTGCCTTTACAACCCACTTTTGTGACGGCCGACGGAGAATTTGCCCAGATAATTCCTGCCGAAACAATAGCTGAATGGTTTGAAGAACAGCCGGATGCAGCAGAACTTCCGGAAGAAGTGAAAGCCTTGAAAGAAATCACGGCAGAAGATAATCCGGTAGTTGTCTTGATGAAGTAAACTTGCTGAAGGATACAATCTGCGTATATAGCAAAAGAGACTTTGACGTTCACCATCAAAGTCTCTTTTGTTTATGAACAAGTAACGATATTACTTGTTATCTGCCAAGTAAGAATCCGGAGCAACATCGAAACCAGCCAAACGATTGTTGTTGTTGGTTACGTTGATTAATGCTACGTATTTACGATATTGATCACGATTCAACACTTTCTTCATCAACTTCAAATTGCTGTAAATTGCTTTCTGCATTTTTACTTCTTTCTGATCTTCTGAAGCACGCAAACTTGCCTTCTGCATTTCGTGGAAGTATTCATTGATGTTTTCTACTTCTCTAACCTGATCAGAAGTTAACTGCAAATAACAGCTCAACTGATATGTATTAGCTGAGAACGGAATCTTTTTGTTATTTGCAAAACTAACTATTGCGCTCATCAATACAGCAGCAACGAATAAACCTAAACGTTTCATAATCAATAATCCTAAAATAATTAAACCTAAAAACAACCTAAAATGTAACCTAAACTCTCTATACCAACATCCTGTGTTGATATCATTTCTTTTTCGAAGGCAAAGATATAAATGTGTTTTATAGCATAACTATCCGGTATTATTAATAATTGTAAATTGTGTATCGTAATTGATATAAATCAAGGAATATGGCTTTACTTTAGCAATAATAGGGTATAAATGTAGAACTAAATGAAATGGTTTTGTAATAATCGTTGTCATTATGTAATACTATTTCCCTATTTTATTCCGTTCATACGAGGCCTTTGTCCAATGCCAGTATACGAATAGAGAGGCCACACAGCAAAGTGATCCGAAAAGATAAGCGGCCGACAAGCTGATGTGTGCAGATATAAAACCGGCTAAAAGCATTCCGATACCGACTCCCACGTCAAATGAAGTCAGATACGTAGAAGTCGCAGTTCCGCGCAGGCTATGTGGCGCCACATTGACGAACAGACATTGAAAAGCCGGTACTCCTGTTCCGAATCCGATCCCGATGAATAAGGCTGCTCCATAGAATACTTCAGGACGATGGATGGTGGCAAACAAGGCGAAAGATAGGATCAGGCAGATAATGGAAGAAGAGGCAACCTGATGAATCTTGCCATGATCAACCAAACGACCGGAGATTAATCTGGAAATACCAACACCAATGGCCATGAATACAAAGAAGTAACCGGGTTCAGCGATTCCGATTTCTTTTCCATACAATACGACAAACGAGGTAAGCATGCCATAAGGTATGGCTATTAATATATAGGAAGCAGCGGCAGGCAATGCTGTGAGCAGAATGAACCGGTCTAGTGAAAAGGCCGGACGCTTGACAGGTTTACGGGCTGGATACTGAATGAACAAAACCGAAAGTATGCCAGCCAGGGAAATACCCAGACAAATCCAGATGATGGATGAAAAGCCATGATGGGCATAGGCTGCGACAGCGACCAACGGAGCCAACGACATGGCCAGGTTGATAGTCAGTCCGTAAAATCCCATTCCTTCGCCTCTTCTTTCGGAAGGTATCACATCAATGGTTATGGTGTTACCGGCAACAGATGTTAATCCCATGAAGCCTCCTTGCAAGAAACGGATGAGCAGCAACAAGCCCAAAGCCGTAAAGAAATAACCGAAGAAGAATATTCCGAATAATGTGAAAGCAAACAGATACAATGGCTTGCGGGAGAAACAATCAACCAGATATCCGGAAAAAGGACGGACGCACAAGACGCCAATTGTATAACTGGACAAAGCAATTCCGACTTCCGATTTTCCGATACCCAATTCTTCTGTCAGATAGACAGGCATAGTAGGCATCAGCATGTAGAACGCAAAGTTCATGAGGAAGTAGGATAGACAACATTGCACGAAATTGCGGTTCCACAAAATCGGTTTCCCTGATGACTCCATGTTGTTATTGTTTATCAAGCCCATTCACTTAGTTCCAGCCAGCGCATTGTCTTTTCATCCAGCTCTTCTATCAAGGCTGTAATCCGAGCTGATTTAGCCAGCAATTCTTCGGTAGATAACGTACCGCTGCTCATGGCTGTTTCCAGTTCTTTCTTTTCTGCTTCCAATGCCGGTATTTCAGCATCGAGGGCTTCAAATTCTTTCCTTTCTTTGAAGGTCAGACGTCGTTTGACTTCCTTTTCCGGTCGTCGGCTCTTTTCTTCGACAACAGCTTGCTTACTTTGCAAGGCCTGTTCTTCTTGTTTCTTCAGCGCATCCTGTTCTTCTTTCCAAGCTCGGTATTGCGTATAGTTACCCGGAAAGTCTTTGATATCTGCATTCCCGCGGAATACCAGCAAATGATCAACTACTTTATCCATGAAGTAACGGTCGTGCGATACAACAATCACACATCCTTTGAAGCTGCGCAGATATTCTTCTAATACATTCAGCGTAATGATGTCAAGATCGTTTGTGGGCTCGTCTAATACCAGGAAGTTTGGATTCCGCATCAATACGGTACATAGATACAGACGACGTTTTTCTCCACCACTTAGTTTATAAACATAACTATGCTGGCGGTCGGGTGTGAACAAGAAATAATTCAGGAATTGGGAAACACCCATTTTACGTCCGTCGCCCAAATCAACGTATTCGGCAATGTTTTGTACGACATCAATCACCTTCATCTGTTCGTCGAACTGCAAACCTTCCTGACTATAATACCCGAAACGAACGGTTTCTCCGATATCAAAATGACCGCTGTCGGGTTGAATTTCGCCTAACAGCATTTTAATAAAGGTAGATTTACCGGTTCCGTTATTCCCCACAATACCCATTTTCTCGTAGCGGGCAAAGGTATAATTGAAGTGATCGGTAATCTTTAAGTCGTCAAACCGTTTACATACATCGACAGCATCGAAAATCTTGGAACCGATATAGGAAGCCTTAACATCTAAGTTTACGTGTCCGGCTTCACGTTGTTGATGGGCTTTTTTCTCTAATTCGTAAAACGCATCAATACGATATTTGGCTTTTGTCCCGCGTGCCTGTGGCTGACGGCGCATCCAATCCAGCTCTTTTCGCAACAGATTGCTGGCCCGTTCCACCTCAGCGTTCTGCGCATCAATACGTTCTTGTCTTTTTTCCAGATAATAACTGTAATTACCTTTATATTGATAGATTTGTTTCCGGTCAATCTCTATGATTTCACTACATACACGATCGAGGAAGTAACGGTCGTGCGTCACCATCAAAATACTGATCGTTGAACGGTTCAGGTAATCTTCCAGCCACTCGGTCATTTCCAGATCCAAATGGTTAGTCGGCTCATCCAGGATGATCAGTTCCGGTTCTGTTATCAGAACATTCGCTAAAGCGACCCGTTTTAATTGTCCTCCGGAAAGACTTTCAACTTTCTGTTCCAAGTTATGAATCTTCAGTTCTCCCAGAATTTGTTTGGCGCGTTGCTCATAATCCCAGGCTTTCAGGCTGTCCATTCGTTCGAGTAAACTGTTTAGCTTATCGGTATCGTTATCCATTAAGGCCTGTTCATATTCGGCTAATAAGCGGACTGTTTCATTTTGGGAATAAAAACAAGCCTGTAATACGGTCAATCCTTCCGGATAATGCGGTGCCTGTTCCAGATAACCCACCCGCAAGTCGTTACGGAAAACGATAGAACCCTCGTCATAATCCTCTTTACCGGCGATGATATTCAGGAGCGTTGTTTTACCGGAACCGTTTTTGGCTATCAAACCTATCTTTTGTCCTTGTGCGACACCAAAAGTTATATTCTCGAAGAGTACCAAATCACCGAAGCTCTTCGTCAATCCATCCACTTGAAGAAAACTAACCATTCAACTTAATTTTTAAATGTTACGCAAAGATATATGAAGCGAACCAATTTTTAGGATAAAACGAAAAGAAAAGCGATAGGCGAGTGGCTTTTTCAAAACCAACGGGAATTGATTTTAATATTCGTATGTATCAAAAACGATTCCCGTATCTTTTGCTGATGCAGGATTTTGGGTATAAAAAACAGGTTATAATAACACTGTCGTATTATTATAACCTGTCTGTCTTATGGGTTGATCCAATCTTTCTTATTGCAATGTAGCAGCAATTGCATCTACTAGCTTCTTCACATTGGCATTGTTGGGATTCAATGCTAATGCTTTATCCAAATATTCTTTTGCTTCTTTCAACTGAGCATCAGCTTTGGCTTTTTCAGCTTTGTACTTATCGGGTTCAGAAGTTGCCAGCGGAGTAGCTTTTTGTAAAGCTGTAGCACCTTGGTTATACAACATAGCACCTAAACTATACAAAGCACCTTCCTGGTATTTCTTGTTGGAAGCGATTAATACATTTTTGTATAAAACTTCAGCACCAGCGATGTCACCTTTCTTTTGGGCAGCCTGTCCTTGTTTGATACAATATGAATACAATAACTTTTCCAAATTGGCGTTTCCGGGAAGTGCTTTCAAACCAGCTTCAACAGTCGAAACAAATTCTTCTGTTTTATTCAAGTTACGATAAGCCATTGCTTCACCTGTGTAAGAATCATCCAAATTGTAGTTGTATTTTACTGCCATATCGAAATACTTAGCCGCTTCTTCATACATTTTGGCTTGGTTTGCACTAAAACCACAATTGAAGATACGAACTGTATCTTTGTATTCCGTCAACTTCAAATACTCACCATATTTTGCTACGGCTTCAGGGTAGTTTTTTGCTTTCAAGGCAGCATCACCTTCATCTCTTAATTTTTCTGCATCCTGAGCAAAAACATTTCCAATGCTTAAGCAAAATGCAACTAGTAATACAATTTTTTTCATGGTTATTCTCTTATTTATTAAAAACGCCTGCTAATATAGATAACCGATAAGATATATCCAAACCTATTATGTTTTTTTAGCTTTTACAGAAATTTTACGTTTTATAAATTCAAATAGCTTTTGGGATGATAAATTCTTTCATGCGGCAGCCATTTTGGAATAGTTTACAGGCCATTTGAGCAACTCGTCCGATTTGCCGGGCTGTATAAGAAGGCTCAAGTGCTTCTTTCAAGGATACTGGTGCCGGATGAATAGAAAAGCAAGAGACGAGAGAATCGTTCTCTATGTCTTCATTTTCTTCCATGCAGTTTCCTGTCAATACAATAACGGGAATCTGATACGATCGTGCCGACTTGACGATGCCATCTACTACTTTCCCTTGCGATGTCTGCTGGTCCACTTTCCCTTCTCCGGTAATAATCAAGTCTGCATCCTGAATGATTGAGTCGAAGTTCACGCAGGCTTTTACTTGATCAATACCGGATATTAAGCGGGCATTCAGAAATGCAACACAACCTCCGCCTAAACCTCCGGCAGCACCGGCGCCAGCAACCGACTGAATATCCAGGCCCATTTCATCTTGGATTAGCTGAGCAAAAGATCTTAATCCTTGATCCAATTGTTGTACTTGCTCTTGGTTGGCACCTTTTTGGGGCGCAAATATACAGGCCGCTCCGTTTTCTCCGTAAAAAGGATTCTTTACATCGGTGGCTACATCAATGATACATGTTTTGAGTTGAGGTAATATCTGAGAAACATCTACTCGGGTTATTTGGGATAAACAGCTGCCACCGTCGCCGATTTCTTCACCCTCTTCATTGAGAAACCGGAATCCTAAGGCTTGTAACATACCGACACCGGCATCGTTGGTTGCGCTTCCTCCGATACCCAATAAGATATGTTTACAACCCCGCTGTAAAGCATCTGCAATCAATTGTCCGGTACCGTATGATGTTGTATGCATAACGTTACCTTCCTTCCAGGGAATCAGTGGTAAGCCACTGGCTGATGCCATTTCGATAACAGCCATTTTCCGTTGTGGAATCCAACCATAAACAGCTTGAACGGGAGTACGCAGAGGACCGTCAACCTGACAAGTTACTTTTTCTCCTCCGAGGGCTTGTGTTAAGGCTTCCACTGTTCCTTCTCCTCCATCAGCCATGGGAATTTTACAGATCCGACACTCAGGCCATACTTTCCTGACTCCTTTTTCAATGGCATCAGCCAGATCTTTGGAGCTCAGACAACCTTTGAATGAATCAATGGCTATAACAATTTTCTTCATATTGAGACAATCAGATAATAGTACATACAAAAAAAGAATACAGACAAATCTGCTTTCTGCAAATCTGCCTGTATTCTTTTATTCATAAACTATCGGTTCGGATTATAATCCCTGACCATGACAGTTCTTATATTTCTTACCACTTCCACAAGGGCATAAATCGTTTCGTCCGACACGCTTTTCTGCGCGAACGGGTTCTTGAGTAGCTGTTGATTCGCCATCAGTACCCGGTTTCTCGGCGCGATACTTACTCATGTCTTCATGTTCTTCTTCTTTTGCTTTCTCAATCATAATGCGCTGACGAGCTTCTGCTGCTGCTTGGATGGCAGCTGCCTGCTGAGCGGCCATCTGTGCCTGCATAGCTGCCCGGCGAGCTTCAAGTTCTTTCCGTTCTTCTTCAGTTACAGTGTGAACCGGAATTTGTCCGCGCATCAAAATAGCTACGGTTTTGCGGTTCATAACGTCTACCATATCTTTGAACAAGTTGTAAGACTCCAGCTTATAGATCAATAACGGATCTTTGTGCTCATAACTTGCATTCTGTACTGAATGACGCAGTTCGTCCATTTCACGCAAATGTTCTTTCCAGGCTTCATCGATTGTAAGCAATACCGTTCTCTTCTGGAATGCTTTTACGATGCTCTTTGATTCTGTCTCGTAAGCTTCTTTCAAATTACATGAAACGTTATACATACGTTTACCGTCTGTGATCGGAATCATGATGTTTTCGTAAGTAGCACCTTGGTTTTCGTATACCTGTTTGATCACCGGATTAGCTACTTGTGCCATACGTTCCGTTCGTTGTTTGTAGGTAGCCAATGCAGATTCGAATAACTTCTCGCCCAAAACATCGGCTTTCATGCCCTTGAATTCATCTTCAGTAAACGGAGGTTCCATGGCAAATGTCTTGAACAATTCGATCTTGAAGCCTTCATAGTCCAGACTGTCTGCAAACTGATCGGCAATAGCGATGGCAGTATCGTAAATTGTGTTCAATACATCCAGTCCGATACGTTCTCCCATCAAGGCATGACGACGACGAGTGTAGATAACGTTACGTTGTGAGTTCATAACATCATCGTATTCCAACAGACGTTTACGGATACCGAAGTTGTTTTCTTCTACTTTCTTCTGTGCACGTTCTACTGACTTGCTCAACATAGAGTGTTCCAAAACTTCTCCTTCCTTGAAGCCCAGCTTATCCATCAGGTTGGCAATCTTTTCGGAAGCGAATAAACGCATCAGGTCATCTTCCAATGAAACGAAGAATACAGAAGATCCCGGGTCTCCCTGACGACCGGCACGACCTCGTAACTGACGGTCTACACGACGGCTTTCGTGACGTTCCGTACCGATGATAGCCAAACCACCAGCATCTTTTACCTCTTTCGATAATTTGATATCCGTACCACGACCAGCCATGTTGGTAGCAATAGTAACCGTACTGCTTTGTCCGGCGAGAGCTACAATCTCAGCTTCCTTCTGATGCAATTTAGCATTCAATACATTATGCTTGATCTTGCGGAGTGTCAACATACGACTCAGCAATTCGGAGATTTCAACAGATGTTGTACCAACCAATACCGGACGACCTGCGTTTGTCAGCTGAACGATCTCTTCGATCACAGCGTTGTATTTCTCGCGTTTGGTCTTATAGATACGGTCGTTCATATCAATACGGGCTATCGGACGGTTTGTCGGAATTACGACTACATCCAATTTGTAGATATCCCAGAATTCACCTGCTTCTGTTTCTGCTGTACCGGTCATACCTGATAACTTGTGGTACATACGGAAATAGTTCTGTAAAGTGATTGTTGCGAAGGTCTGTGTAGCTGCTTCTACTTTTACACGTTCCTTGGCTTCGATTGCCTGATGAAGACCATCCGAATAGCGGCGACCATCCATGATACGTCCTGTCTGTTCATCGACGATCATTACTTTATTGTCGATAACCACATATTCATCATCTTTCTCAAACAGTGTATAAGCTTTCAATAACTGGTTAATGGTATGAACACGTTCGCTCTTGACAGAATAGTTTGCCAGGATTTCATCTTTCTTTGCCTGTTTTTCTTCTTCTGTACCTTCCATGTGATCCAGCTGAGATAATTCAGTGGCGATGTCCGGAAGAATGAAGAATTGTGGATCATCTGAATTTCCTGTTAACAAGTCAATACCTTTATCGGTTAATTCGACACTGTTGTTCTTTTCGTCGATAACCATATAAAGTTCATCTGTTGCTTCGTGCATGTGACGCATGTTTTCTGACATGAAGTATTCTTCTGTCTTCAACATTTGTGCTTTGACACCCGGTTCGCTTAAGAACTTAATTAATGCTTTGTTACGGGGATAACCTTTGTATGCACGATATAATTGGACTGTTCCTTCTTCTACTACTTTCGGATCGTTGCTTGCCATTTTCTTTTTGGCTTCGATCAGCAGCTTCTGACACAGTTCTTTTTGAGCATTCACTACAACTTCTACATTCGGGCGGAAAAGTTCAAACAATTGTTCTTCTCCACGAGGAATAGGACCGGAAATGATCAACGGCGTACGAGCATCATCAATCAATACGGAGTCAACCTCATCGACGATTGCATAGTTATGTTTTCTCTGTACCAAATCTTTCGGGCTAGTTGCCATGTTGTCACGAAGGTAGTCGAAACCGAATTCATTGTTGGTACCGAAAGTAATATCTGCCATATAAGCCCGACGGCGAGCATCTGAGTTAGGCTGGTGTTTGTCGATACAATCAACAGACAAACCGTGGAACATATACAACGGTCCCATCCATTCGGAGTCACGTTTAGACAAGTAGTCGTTCACGGTTACAACATGAACACCGTTACGAGTCAAGGCATTCAAGAATACAGGTAAAGTAGCTACCAAAGTCTTACCTTCACCAGTTGCCATTTCTGCAATCTTACCTTTGTGCAGAACGACACCACCAAATAATTGGACATCGTAATGAACCATATCCCAAGTGATCTCATTACCTCCAGCCATCCAGTGATTGGCATATATAGCTTTATCGCCTTCTATACGAACGAAGTTGAAACGAGTTGCCAGATCACGGTCAAAATCGTTGGCAGTAACAACTACTTCCGGATTTTCAGCAAAACGGCGTGCAGTATCTTTTACGATAGCGAATACTTCGGGAAGCACTTCTTCCAAAACCACTTCCATCTTGTCTGTGATTTCTTTCTCGATTTTATCTACTTCTGCCCAGATCGCTTCGCGTTCTTCCAGTTCTTTACCATCAATGCCTTCACGCAAAGAATTGACTTTGGCACGTTCGTCAGCTACATAGTCTTGAATACGCTGTTTGATTGCATCGATACGACCACGCAATTCATCATTTGAAAGTTCTTTGATTGACGGATAAACAGCTTTTACCTTTTCTACATACGGAGTGATTTCCTTTAGGTCGCGCTGTGACTTGTTACCGAACAACTTCGTCAAAAATTCATTAAATCCCATATTTTTATTGAATTGACAACTGGCAGTCCTATGTTTTCTTGCCAGTTGGATAGTTACTACTTTTATAATTTATACTATGAATGAATGGATTATCCTTTATTATTTTGAAGGAGCTGATAATTGTCCATTCCCAACAGCCAACTCCTGGAGTGGTAATGACTGAGAAGCATTCGGTGGTCTTATCCTCAGGATATACGTCACAGACGGAGCGACTTCCGTAGCTTTTACTTCCCGGTAGATACGTTCCGGCTTCAGACCGTTACCCAAGAAAATCAATGGAGTAAGAACTGCATTATTTCGAATAACTTTAACTTTCTCTTTAGGATCGTCTTTATTGATTTTCCATCCTGGCTGTAATTCAATAATCAAATCCCCGCGTTTCAAGTGATGAGTTCCCTGACGGAATTTGGCTGTTCCCTCATTCCAGTCACCGAATACAAGACTATTGTCTGTGGTAACATGTTGAACCCCGCTAAATTCTTTCAGGAAAGCAGCTGCTTTATTCTGTACTTCTGCCAGATCCAGTTTTGCATCTTCAATCGCTTTTCGGTTCAGATAAATCTGATTATTATAATAACCGGTTACCCAGTTTGTCTGTTGGCCATAAATGGCCATCATATACATATTTAATAAAGCGACACAACGCTTGGGATGGAACTCACCTCCGGTTACGTAGGCATCCAGTTCCTGTGTATATTCTTCTTCACTTTTATAATAACCACTACCTGTGAATACGACTAATGTCTTGGAAAGCCCCACTTTTTTGTCGATGGCATCCAATAATTGTTCGATGTCTTTATCTAACTGGCAATAGGTATCCTGAATTTCGTGGGTATATTCCTTATTCATGTTCCCCACGAAATTACCGGCATAATATGTAACGGAAAGCATATCCGGAGAAGTTCTCGTTCCGAATCCTGCATATTCCAGAAACTGCATTGCCAGGCGATTTACTTCTTTATTGACAAAAGGAGTTGTTTTCAACCTTGGATAACAAGCAACATCCCGTTCGTTGAACGTGTATTTGAACGGAATTTCATCCAATGTATAAGGAAAGGCATTCAGTTTCTCAAGAGGAAGCGATGGAGTCCATACCATTTTATCCAATCGGGCGGACAAAGACTCATTACCGCTGTTATAGCGTTCTACGTACCAGGGTACACTCTTATAATAAGTTGTTGTGGCCCATTTCCCATTTAGATTATCAATCCAGAATGCTCCGTTTGCGGCATGTCCAGCTGACAAAATGGCGGCTTCTACATTCGGTGCGATCGCATATACATCACTTCTTCCCTTTGAGGCAATTTTCAGTTCGTCGCCAATTGTTGAACTGAACAATGCCTTGGGCGAATAGTTTTCGCGTGTATAATTTCCCAAGTAAGAAGCATCCCACAGAATGGAGATTTCTTTCTCGTTGGTGAAATCATATTTGTAATTCGAAGAAATACCGTTGAAACAAGGATTAGAACCTGTAAATAAGGTAGCAAATGCACTTGCTTCGTCTACGTTAGAGAAGTCGAAACGAATGTTCTGGTAAACTTTTCCTTCATTGAACAGTCGCTTGAAACCTCTTTCTCCAAATGTATTGTAGAAATACTCAATATAGTCTCCGCGTAATTGGTCAACTGTGATGCATACCACCAACTTGGGAACCTGTTGTTGGGCTTCCATATTGGTGACTGCCAGAATTGCAATCAGCGACGACAATATTTTCCGTACTTTTTTATCCATGTTTACATGTATTCACATTACAAAAACTAAGCCAAAGTCTAAGCTTTGAACAAAATTGTTTACTTAACTTGATTTTTTAACCTTCCCTTTTCCTCTCTCTTACGAAAATAACCTGTGAGAACCACTGAGGCCGATCGTATCCAAAGCGTGAGTATCAATGGAATAAAGGCTGTGTTAAAGTGTTGCGGTAAGAAATACCAGCTTACCAGCATCAACATAATCGCCGCAAAGTTAATAAAATGATAATAATATCCAGCTATTCTTGCTTTTTTTACGATACTGAATGGTATAACGAGTAGTTGAAGCGGATGTAACCAAAGCATGGTCCAGTTGGGCCATGTACACGGATGTTCGGATATGAATCCTAAGAAGAAGAGGACACATCCGGATAAACCTACTATTAGAAATAACAGACAATCCAATCCCCAAAGGTGAATATGACGTTTGGATTCCCATACGGTAAGGATACTTACAATTAACCATAGGATGATTGCACATAAAAGAGGTGTACACCATTCGGTTGGAGCTTCTTCTGGTTCGGATTCCAGAACATGGGTCTGACGAACCAGCGGACGAGTTGAACCATCGTCGGATACGATTACTGCACTGGCCACGGCTTCTTTCAAATATTCAGGAAGAAATAACATCTCGTGGGGCGTCATGGTACGATCGGTAGGACTTCCTAAAGCCAAATCACATCCGAATGTTAACCAGGAATGATTTCGGGTACAATAATTAATGACATCCCGGAATGTTTTAGGTTCCGGATTCCAGCAATAATCTACTTTTCCTACCACATTGTTTTCAATAAGTTGGGCTGGTCGGGTTGCACAGTTGTCGAAAAAGAAATTATATCGGTATTCTCTGTTCTCTGGTTCGTAGTTTTTTAATAATGCACCCCAGATACGTTCTTTTTCAACGGGTGATAAATTCAGAACTTGTTCTGTAACAGTACTTCCTCGTAATTGATATTCAATAATATAATCGTTGTATTTCATTACTCCCAGCATATAGTCCGTTTCTCCTTTGGCAAACCGGTAGATAAAATTAGGCTTTTCGAAACTGAATATGCCATAATTGAATACCAGATCCATTTTTCGGGGTTCGTCTTTCAGGCGAAGGGCTGCATGGCCATAGACGGTGAAAACTTCTCCTTCATAAGGCGAACTGGTTAGTAGACTGATCTGTGCCTTTTCGCTGAGTAGTTGGGCTTCTGCGGTTGTTTGAAAAAATAATAATCCGATGAGAAGCAAAAGTATCTGTTTCATTGATCGCTTAATTTAATGTGTATAACCCGCTTCCGGGGAGATTCCTGCAAATATACAATGATTATAATTATTGCGCAAGTTTCATTTAGTTCTCCTTTATGAAGTCTTTAGATAGTTATCTTTCATATTTTTGACAGTTGTGGTAAAGCTTTTCCATATATGTGCTAAAGCTTTTTGACAAATATGGAAAAGCTTTACGACTACTGTCAAAAAATTATAATGTAACTACTTGCGAATAGTTATCTTATATCTTTCCTCCTTAATTAATGCTAAAGGTGTATCTGACGCGAAAATATATTGTATCTTTAACCGGAAGATTTAATCAATAATCGTAATACTACCATGAATAGAAAAATCAGAATGGGAATGATTGGCGGAGGACAAGGTTCCTTTATTGGTGCAGTACACCGGATAGCTGCCAATCTGGATGGACAGATCGAGTTGGTCTGTGGTTGCTTTAGTTCTAATCCTGAAAATTCACGCGTTACGGGCGAATCGCTCTTCCTGCCTCCCGAACGGGTTTATTCCTCTTGGCAAGAAATGTTGGAGAAAGAAGCTCAATTGCCCGAAGGTGAGCGGATGGATTTTGTTTCAATTGTAACACCTAATCATGTACATTTTGCACCGGCTATGATGGCATTGGAGAAAGGATTTCACGTGGCTCTCGACAAACCGATGACTTTCTCGCTGGAGGAGGCTAAACAACTTGCAGCAAAGGTGAAAGAGACAGGCAAACTCTTCCTCTTGACACATACGTATACGGGGTATCCGATGGTTAAAGAAGCGCGCCATCGTGTATTGAATGGAGATTTAGGTAAAATACGGCGGATTTATGTGGAATATCCGCAAGGATGGTTATATAACGACTGTGCGGCAACCAATAAGCAGGCTGCCTGGCGTGTCGATCCGAAACGTTCCGGAAAAGCCGGTTGTATGGGAGATATCGGTACGCATGCCTTTAACCTGGCTGAATACATTACCGGGCTGAAGGCAACGGAGATTTGTGGTGAACTGCAAACTTTTGTTCCTGACCGTCTGTTGGACGATGATGGAGCTGCTTTGATCCGTTATGAAGGAGGTGCCCGTGGTGTCTTGATGGCCAGTCAGATTGCTGTCGGTTGTGAGAATAGTTTGAAGATCCGCGTCTTTGGTGAGAAAGGTGGATTGGAATGGCGACAGGAAGAACCAAATACCTTGATCCTTCGCTGGCCGGATCGTCCAGCAGAAATAGTCCGGACAAATAATGGTTATGTTTCGGCTATTTCTGCGTATAACAGCCGTGTGCCGGCAGGTCATCCGGAAGGTTATTTAGAAGCCTTTGCTAATCTGTATCGGAATTTTGCTACGGCGTTGCGGGCTGTATTGGAAGGAAAAGAACCAGCTCCCGAGGCATTGGATTTTCCGTCAGCAGAAGAAGGGGTTCGCGGTATGCGTTTTATCGAAACCATTGTATCGACAAATGATACGGACGAGAAGTGGGTGAAATTAGTGGATTAATAAAGAAACAATCTAAAAAACAGAAACAATATGGCACGTCCAGTTACATTATATACATTACAATGGGGTGATCTTCCCCTTGAAACAGTTTGTCAGAAGGCGAAAGAATTTGGATACGACGGTGTAGAGTTGGGTTTGCCCAATCATGTGGATGTCCGTCAGACTGATCCTGCGTATTATCAGGGAATCCGGGATTTATTGGCCAAATATGATTTAAAGTTATATACCATATCAACTCACCTGATCGGTCAGGCTGTTTGCGATAAGATAGACGGGCGCCATCAGGCTATCTTGCCTGATTATATTTGGGGTGATGGTGATCCTGAAGGTGTTCATCAGCGTGCGGCAGAAGAATTGATCCGCACAGCTCATGCTGCCAAAATGTTGGGAGTAGATACTGTGGTTGGTTTTACTGGAAGTCCGATCTGGGCGTATTTGTATTCATTTCCTCCTGTTACTGAGCAGATGATCGAAGACGGTTATCAGGAGTTTGCTCGTCGTTTCTTGCCTATTCTGGATGAATATCAGAAATTAGGAATCCGATATGCTTTGGAAGTTCATCCGACAGAGATCGCCTTTGATACTATTTCAGCACAGCGGGCTTTGGATGCACTGGGTAATCATCCTGCCTTTGGATTCAATTATGATCCGAGTCACTTGGGTTATCAAGGTGTAGATTATGTTGATTTTATCTATCATTTCTCAGATCGTATCTTCCATGTTCATATGAAAGATGTTTATTGGAGTGATATGCCGAAGCAGGTTGGAGTCTTTGGCGGGCATGTAACATTTGGTGATCCGCGTCGTTACTGGAATTTCCGTAGTTTAGGTCGGGGCTGTATTAACTTCGAAGAGATTATCCGTGCGTTGAATGCTATCGGTTATCAAGGACCGCTTTCGGTAGAATGGGAAGATAGTGCCATGGATCGTGAACATGGAGCACTTGAATCTTGTGAATTTGTCAAGCAAATTGATTTCCAACCATCAGCACATGCCTTTGATGCTTGCTTTGAAAAGAAGTAAGTAGTTTGCTTTTTCTTGTCGGATGATGTCGTTGTTGAGAAATTTATGAGTAGATTTGCGTTGATATTCCATTATCGCTAATAAATCTAAAGAACACATGAAACTATTTCAACAACGAAAAGCTCCGAAATGGATATTGGGGCTGGCCCTGCTAGGGGTATCATGCGCCATGAATGCGCAGGAACAAGAGAAAGTACAAGGGTTTGTACATGAACAATCGGATGAGAGCGGTTACGTATGGCCTACGGATTCGCTGGTCTTGAAGAAATTGGATGTTTGGAAAGACCAGAAGTTTGGAGTGCTCTTCCATTGGGGATTATATTCAGTTCCCGGTATTGTAGAGTCATGGTCTATTTGCTCGGAAGATGTTGATTGGATTCCACGGGATACGACTTGGACTTATGATGAATACAAGAAATGGTACTGGGGGCTGAAGGATTCGTTTAATCCGGTGGACTTTAATCCGGATCAGTGGGCAGATGTGATGGAAGATGCCGGAATGCGTTATGTTGTCTTTACAACGAAACACCATGATGGCTTCTGTATGTATGATACAAAAGAAACCGACTTTTCCATTGCGCATGGTGCATTCAAGGATAATCCCAAGAAAGATGTAGCGAGATATGTATTCGATGCTTTCCGAAAGAAAGATTTCATGATCGGTGCTTATTTCTCTAAACCCGATTGGCATTGTCCGTATTATTGGTGGCCATATTATGCAACACCGGATCGGAATGTGAATTATAAAATAGCCAATCATCCTGAAAGATGGGAGAAGTTCTGTCAGTTTACGTACAACCAGATTGGAGAACTGATGAAAGGTTACGGTAACTTTGATATCCTATGGCTCGATGGTGGTTGGGTTGGTTCTGCAAAGCAGGATATTCACATGGATAAGATTGTAGATATGGCACGGGAAGCTCAGCCCGGACTGATCGTTGTCGATCGTGCCATGCGCGGAAAACATGAGAATTACCAGACTCCTGAACGTGGCATCCCGGAAAAACAGCTTGCTTATCCGTGGGAAAGTTGTATTACGTTAAGCAATGATTGGGGATGGGTTCCGAATGCTCCTTATAAGTCTGCTACCAAGGTGATTAATATGTTGGCAGAGATTACAGCTAAAGGTGGATGCTTGTTATTAGGTGTTGGTCCGACTCCGCAAGGATTGATCGAGCAGCCGGTTGTTGATCGCTTGCATGAAGTAGGAGAGTGGTTGCGTGTTAATGGTAAAGCCATCTATAACACGACTATTACTCCATATTATCAGGAAGGTAATATTTGGTTTACGGCCGATAAGGATGGAAAGACCTTGTATGCCATTTATGCATTGCCCGACGGTGAACAGCTTCCGGATACATTGACATGGAGTACGAATGTACCCAAAGGAAAGATGACGGTGTTGGCTAACAGCAAACGGGCTTCTTATCAAGTAGAAGGTGAGAAAGTAACTGTTACGTTGCCGAAAGGATTACCCAATCAGCCGTTGGTACTGAAATTTGCATGGAAGAAATAAGAGTAAACCGAGTATAAGAAAGAAATCCGGAACAACAACCCGTCAGTTAGAGCGCTGAAGTCGGTGTTGATGTTCCGGATTCTTTTTGGAGTTATAAGAACCTATTGTTATTTCTGGAGTTCAAATCCTACTTTCATTCCGTCATATTGTTCCGCTAATGTGTTGACAGCTTTTAAAGTGGCATTGTCAGAGATAGAGGATAACTTCCCTAGAAAATCCAAGAGTTTGTCTGCATTGAATAACAATGATAATTGACTGTCTGTGACAACTACCTGAGCAGAGAGCGTATTGAATTTTAGATTGCCGAAGTTTCCGTATTTAAGTTGGATAGTTTTCTCTGCTTCCTGCAGGGAATAAGTACCTTTCAATGTTTTACCTTTGAATACACAAGAGAATGTACTGTCGGTATTGAAAGTATAACTGAATGTACCTGGTTTGATACCGATTTTATCACAGTACGATTGGAGTTTCTTTTCTATTTCTCCTGAAGCAGCACCGGCTGCTACATTCTTGAGAGCGTTATCACCTTCCAGTAAAACAGCCGGATTGACATAATTCCATGTTCCCGACAGATTGGCAGATGTTACACTTTTCCCTCCGGTCAGCGAGGTGACGGCGTCTTTTACAGTTGAAGAGGATAGGATATCCTTTAAGGATTGAGCATTCGTATGAACGGTTAAATTGGATGCCAGGAAAATACTTAATAAGAAAATAATCTGTTTCATAGTCAATATAAGATAATAAAATGAGACAAAAAAAGCGCATCTGAGACAGGTGCGCTTTTTATAAGGGATAAACTGGATATTATAATTTATCGTTAGAACCCAAAACGTTGATGATTTTGTGTTTGTACAGTTTTTCCATGTTGTCACGAGCCGGACCCAGATACTTACGAGGATCGAATTCAGCCGGTTTTTCAGCAAATACCTGACGGATTGCAGCAGTCATAGCCAGACGAGAGTCTGAGTCGATGTTGATCTTGCAAACAGCAGATTTAGCAGCTTTACGCAATTCATCTTCAGGAATACCGATAGCAGCTTCCAGCTTACCACCATATTTGTTGATAGTATCAACTTCTTCCTGAGGAACTGAAGAAGATCCGTGCAATACGATTGGGAATCCAGGTAATTCTTTCATTACACCATCCAATACATCGAATGCCAATGGAGGAGGAACCAAACGACCTGTAGCCGGATCAACGTGGCACTGTTCCGGTTTGAATTTATAAGCACCGTGAGAAGTACCGATTGAGATAGCCAATGAATCGCAACCAGTCTTAGTTACGAAGTCAACTACTTCTTCCGGTTTTGTATAGGTATGATGTTCTGCAACAACTTCATCTTCAACACCTGCCAATACACCCAGTTCGCCTTCTACTGTTACATCGTACTGGTGAGCGTATTCAACAACTTTCTTAGTTAAAGCAACGTTTTCATCATAAGGTAAATGAGAACCATCGATCATAACAGAAGAGAAGCCCATGTCTACGCAGCTCTTGCACAATTCGAATGAATCACCGTGGTCCAAGTGAAGAACGATCTGAGGATTCGGGCAACCTAATTCTTTTGCATATTCAACAGCACCTTCAGCCATGTAACGCAGCAAAGTCTGGTTTGCATAGTTACGAGCACCTTTAGATACCTGCAAAATAACCGGAGATTTAGTTTCGACAGCTGCCTTAACGATAGCCTGCAACTGTTCCATGTTATTAAAATTGAATGCTGGGATAGCATAACCACCCTTGATGGCTTTAGCAAACATTTCTCTCGTGTTTACCAAACCTAATTCTTTGTAACTTACCATAGTTGTAATATGTATTACGTTAATGATTAAAAATCTGATACAAAGATATAATATTCTTGCCGAACAAAACTATTATGGATGTAAAATATCGCAAAAAAAACAGTGTCAATGAAAAAAACTGGTGAAATACTTTTTTTATTCAGCGCTTCTTCCTACTTTTGCAAGCCAAAATACCGGTTACCAGATAAAAGAAGTATAATTAAAAAGACAAATAAAACAATGAAAAAAGGTATTCATCCAGAAAATTACCGTCCTGTAGTATTCAAGGACATGTCAAACGATGATATGTTTATCACTCGTTCTACTATCAATGCAAAAGATACAATCGAAATCGATGGTGTTACTTATCCGTTGGTAAAGGTTGAAATCTCTAACACTTCTCACCCGTTCTATACTGGTAAGTCTAAATTGGTTGATACAGCTGGACGTGTTGATAAGTTCATGAGCCGCTACGGTAACCGTAACAAGAAATAATTCGATTCTATATACATATTATAGAAATATAAAAGGACAGGCTTTCGGAGTTTTATCTGAAAGCCTGTCCTTTTTTGTTATGAATCGAAATCTATTTACCTGTTTCTAACTTCTGCTTTTTTTTGTACTTTTGAGCCGGTTAGGAGAAATACCTGATTAAGATGAATTCTGGTCAAAAACTAAAAGTAAATGAGTGAAAAGAAACGCTTGCTAGGAATGACTCTGGGTGAGTTGAAAACAGTCGCTGCCGAAGCCGGACTTCCGGGTTTTGCGGCGAAACAGATGGCTGATTGGCTGTATAAAAAGAGAGTTTCCAGTATTGAGGAGATGACGAATATTGCGATAGCCAAGCGGAAATGGCTGGCTGAGTCGTATGAAGTAGGGAAAGTTCCGCCGGTTGATTTTCAGAAGTCGGTGGATGGAACGATTAAATATCTGTATCCGGCCGGACCGGGTAACTTTGTGGAATCGGTCTATATCCCGACAAGCGACCGGGCTACGCTTTGTGTTTCTTCGCAAGTGGGCTGTAAAATGAATTGTCTTTTCTGTATGACCGGAAAACAGGGGTTTACAAAGAATCTTTCTGCCAATGAGATTTTGAATCAGATTCAGGCATTGCCAGAGAATGATGAGCTGACTAATCTGGTGTTTATGGGAATGGGCGAGCCGCTTGACAATACGGATGAGCTGTTTAAAGTCCTCGAGATTCTGACGGCACCGTATGGTTATGCCTGGAGTCCGAAGCGGATTACGGTTTCAACCATTGGTGCCAAAGGTTTGAAGCGTTTCTTGGATGAAAGTGATTGTCACTTGGCTGTCAGCTTGCATTCTCCATATCCGGCCGAACGGTTATCGTTGATGCCGGTTGAGAAAGCCTTTCCGATGCACGGAGTACTCGATTTGATCCGGCAGTATGATTTTACGCATCAGCGGAGAGTCTCGTTTGAGTATATCGTATTCAAGAATCTGAACGACAGTGTCCAGCATGCAAAGGCTTTGGCGGGATTATTGAAAGATATTCCTTGTCGTGTTAATCTGATCCGTTTCCATGCAATCCCGAATGTTCCTTTGCAGACAACCGATTTGAGCAAAATGGAGGCTTTCAGGGATATCTTGAATGATCGGGGAGTGACTTGTACGATCAGAGCTTCGCGAGGAGAAGATATCTTTGCGGCTTGTGGCATGTTGTCAACAGCTAAAAAAGAAAAGAGTATATAACAGAACTATTAGAATGAAGATAAAGATGAAAAAGATTGTATGTAGCTTGTTCTTTTTAATGGTATGTATATTGACAGCCTGTAATTCCGGACCTGTTGTGACGCGTGCCACAGGGTTTGCTTATGAAGCGGTGGTTGTCATGGATAAGAATTATTGGGATGGAGTAGCCGGAGATGCTGTCAACGGAGAATTAACTGCTCCTGTTCCGGGATTGCCTCAGGCAGAACCGAGTATGAAAGTCTCTTATTCGCAGCCGAAAGATTTTAATGGCTTGCTTACGTATGTACGTAATATTTTGATTGTCGATATAGATCCGAATATTTATACCAAAGTTTCTTTGTCTGCAGAAGAAGACCGTTGGGCTTCTGGACAGTTGGTACTGACTTTGAAGGCTCCTTCGCCTGAGATGGTGGCTGAATATACACAGCAGCATCCGAATCAGTTGACGAATCTTTTCGTGAAAGAAGAGATGGCAAGGGCTACTCGTCAATTGGAAAAGACATATAGCTCGGTTGTTATGGATGTGCTGAAAAAGAACCACCAATTGGCTTTGAATGTGCCGGAAGAAATGGTCTATTATAAGGATACGACGAATTTCTTTTGGGCTACGAACAATGCTAGTACCGGTCGTATGGATGTCGTGGTTTATACTTTCCCTTATACTGATCCGAATACGTTTACTGCCGATTATCTGGTGGCTATGCGCGACTCGGTTATGAAAGCAAATTTGCCGGGTGCTTTCCCTGGTTCTTATATGGCAACGGAAACGAAATACTTTGATGTCGATTATTCTCCGATAGAAGTGGAAGGAAAGTATTGTGGTGTCATGCGTGGATTATGGAAAATGGTCGGAGATATGATGGGTGGTCCGTTCGTTTCGCATGCTCGATTGGATGAAAAGAACCAGCGGGTTGTAGTTGCTGAGGGTTTTGTTTATGCTCCAGAAACCGACAAACGAAACTTTATCCGTCGTATAGAGGCCGCACTTTATACCTTGCGTCTGCCGGGTGAGTATGAAGCACCGGAGGAAAATACCCAAGAGAAATAACAAGTAATCTTGGAAGAGACAAAACTTCACTTCATTCACATGAAAATCCTGTCTGTTAGTTAGATAGCTGATAGGTGAAGGATGATGAAACAAACTTGACAGCAGATTTGCATTGATAAGGTACTGTTGGAAATGAAATAAACGGGAATCGAAAACGAAACAAACGAAAAACGTTTTCGATTCTCGTTTATTTTGAAGAGAAAGTCCGCATCTGAAAAGACGCCGGCTTTTATCCCAAATACGCCGGAAATGAATAAAAAGCCGGCGTCTTTTGGATGAAAAGCTTAGCCTTTTGATTGGATATATTGGGCATACTTTTGAATGAAGCCTGAAAAAGCGGGTATCCGCATAAGTAAATGCTCGAAAATGACGATACCGGTTAAGGCACAGACAATACCTAAGGTGACATCAATGATGTAGTGATGTCCGGAATAAACGGCTGTAAACCAAATGCCCGCCATGATAAAGGCAAAAATAATCCGAAGCCATGTAGGGCATGATGATCGGAAGGAGTAGAATAACGTTACTACCATATAGGCAGAATGTAGAGACGGTATGGCAGCGAATACATTGGCATTCCTTCCATATAGGCTCTGAAAAATAGACAATCCTGTCATTTCATCAAACCGTCCTAATCCGGCCACATCACCAGGTGTGTTTAAAATCGGTTCGAAACCGTAATTCATGACGTACCAGGGTGGAGCTGCCGGATGTATGTAATAGCCGACGAAACCAATCAGATTGACAAACAGGAAAACCAATGCGAAATGTAAATACGTCTTGCGTTGGCGTGTCAGATAAAGTCCTAATCCGAACAGAATAGGAACCGGAACCCAGCAGAGATAGAATATTCCAGCCATAAAGTCGAGTATCGGACAATGGTGTATCTGGAAAAACTCGTTGGGAGTAAGTAGTCCTTCCGTTGTCATAATACCGAAAAGACTTTTTTCAGTCTCATACAATCCCCGGATATCAATCGGGTTTACTTCGTAATTCGGAATGATTCGCATCCAATCGTAAGAGATTCCGAATAGGGCAAAAGGCAATAAGGCAACCACCAGTTTTCGGGTTCCTTGGCTGGCAAAGAATAAAATGGCTATCAGGAGTGCCATGAAGCCATGCTCTGGACGGAAACCTACAAAAAGCGTGGTAATAATTAGCCACACGATCAACGAGAGAATCAGAATCCAGGTTTCTTTAACTGAAGGTCTGTTGCAGAAGATCTCCATCGCATTTATTTCTTCAGAAGTTGTTTACGGCTATATGCTATGCGGGCAAAAGCTGTCAGATTAGCAAATATGGCTATAAATCCCATCGGGATGATCAGGAGCAACATCGGATCGAACGCCAGATGCTTTGCCTTTGTGGCGGTAATGCCGCAAACCAACAGTCCCAGGCATGTCAGCACGACACGTTCCGGACGTTGCATGAATCCTATTTTACATTCTAATCCTAATCCTTCGGCTCTGGCACGGACATAACTGACCATTAAAGATCCGATTAAGGCAGCAAATGTGATAACGGCACCAATCGGATAATCGTTTTCGGACAGACAAAAACAAATAGCTCCTAAGGTTACCAGTTCACTGTAACGGTCAAGAACGGAATCGTATAAAGCTCCGAATGTAGAGGCTAAACCACCGATGCGGGCAACCTGTCCGTCCATCATGTCAAATAAGGAGGATAAAAGGATAATACCGCCAGCCCAGCCGATCAGACTATACAGGTTACTTTCTTTACAGATTCCGGCATAGATCAACAAACAGGCGCCAACCAAATTCCCTAAAAAGCCGATTGTCGTTACTATATTAGGAGTAATACCTATTTTTATCATACCGTGAACGACAGGATTAATGACCATGTAAATACCTTGTTGCAGTTTGTCGCGCAAGTTCTTGGCTTTTCTTTTTATTTCCATGTTTATGTTATTTTTTTTGTATTAAGTAGTTTCAAAGAGAGTGTTATGTATTGGTCTTATATGGGTAGTTATTCTTAAGTGCAGATGAATCGATATGTATATAAGATGATCAGACTGTATATTCCGGATAAAATATCGTCGGCCATGATTCCGTAGCCGGAAGGAAACTTTTCCATTTGCCTTATGCCTAAAGGTTTGAGTATATCGAAAAAGCGAAAGAGGAGAAAGGCTGCTAACATATATCCCCATTGTAAGTGACTGGTCACAGCCAGTAACGCAATCCATGTCCCCACCATTTCGTCAATAACCACCTTCGAAGGATCTTTTCCCCAGTATTTTTCGGCAACGCTAGCCGACCATGTTCCTAAAACAGTAAAGATGATGACAAGCGAGAGTGTACATAGGAAAACAAGATGACTGTCATTTAAAAATGTTGCATAAGTCCACCAGATCAGCATGGCTAGCAAAGCTCCGGCTGTACCAGGTGCTATCGGACTATATCCAGAACCAAAACCGCTGGCTATTAATTGATGTATAATGGGTATTCTTGGCATATTCATGTGTTTAATACGTCGCTATTCCGAATAAATATGCAAACGTACTGCATTTATTCGAAGAATCATTTGATTGCTTCCGTTAAATTAGGCTAAATAAAAAGGAGGAATCAACCATATTCTGATAGGATTTTTGGTGGTTTGTATATGAAATTCGCCAATTTTTGTAACTTTGTCAGACAGATTTTTATTAATAGAAGTTTTTTATAGCATGGAAGATAAAATGATACGGGTGGGTATCACCCATGGCGATATAAACGGAATCGGATATGAAGTGATTCTGAAGACATTCTCTGATCAGCGAATGACAGAGTTGTGTGTACCTATTATTTATGGATCTTCTAAGGTAGCGGCTTATCACAGAAAGGCATTGGATCTGCCGGCTGTCAATATAAATGTAGTTTCACGGGCCGAAGAAGCCGGACTAAACCGGGTTAATATCATTAATTGTGTAGAAGATGATATTAAGGTAGAACTGACTCAGTCAACACCGGTTGCGGGTAGAGCAGCATATAAAGCCCTGGAGGCGGCTGTAGCGGATCTGAAAAGTGGAGCGATAGATGTATTGGTTACAGCTCCTATCAATAAACATAATATTCAGAATGCCCAATTCCATTTTCCGGGTCATACGGAATATCTGGAACAAACCTTGGGAGATGGCCAGAAAGCATTGATGATTCTGATGACGGATACTTTGCGTGTGGCTTTGGTAACAGGGCATATTCCGGTTTCGCAAGTTCCTTCTCAGATTACGGTTGAGAATATTGTAACAAAGCTGCAAGTATTCAATCAGTCGCTGAAACAAGACTTTACGATTATCAAACCACGAATAGCCGTTTTGGCTCTCAATCCTCATGCCGGAGATAATGGTGTAATAGGAAACGAAGAGGCAGAAATTATTAAACCGGCGATGGAAGAAGCCGAGCGTCTGGGTGTCATGTCTTTTGGACCATTCCCGGCAGATGGCTTTTTCGGATCAAAGATGTATGAAGATTTTGATGGAGTGTTAGCGATGTATCATGATCAGGGATTGGCTCCGTTCAAGGCATTGGCGATGGAAGAAGGTGTGAATTATACAGCCGGTTTGCCTTTTGTCCGGACTTCTCCGGCACATGGTACGGCTTATAATATAGCGGGTCAGAATCTGGCTTCCGAATCATCATTCCGTCAGGCTGTTTATACGGCATTGGATGTATATCGGAGTCGTCAGTCATATCGGGAAGCAACGGCGCATCCTTTGCGTAAACAGTATTTTGACAAAGGCAGCGATAATGTCAAGTTGGATTTGACAAAAGATGAAGAGCCTGAATTATAAACAGTAAGAAGAAGCGTCGGTTTCTTCCGATTGATAAGGATACACAACATAACAGATGTTTGCATGAAAATGATAAATGGCTGTTATGTTGTGTTTTTGTTTTATGTAGAAGATATTTGCTGTTTACTGTTCAATTTGTTTGATAAACTGTTCTATTGCTTGGTTGGAAATTCTTTTTCAAAGGATTTTTTTTCAGATAGCGAAAGATTATGTAAGTTTGCGACTTAAAAACAAGTTTATAAACCATGTTTAAGGATAAAACAATTGTATATACTTCTGGAACATTTGATATGTTTCACTATAATCATCTTCGAATGATCAATTATGCACGTAGTTTGGCAGATATTCTGATTGTCGGAGTAAGTACGGATGAATTGGTTGAATCGTATAAACCGAAACCAATTATTCCGTTTCATGAGCGTTTGCAGATTATCGAAGCATTGAAAACACCGGATATCGTAATTCCCCAGCATACATTAGACCATACGGAAATCGTAAAGAAATTGAATATTGATGCTTTTGTGGTAGGTGATGATTGGTATGGTAAGTATGATTACCTGAAGGATTTGGGAGTTCAAGTCTTTTATTTCCCGTATGGAACAGGTGTCTCTTCATCAAATTTAAAGAAGACAATCCATGATTCGTATGAGGCTAATTTGCGTTCGCAGCGTCAGGCGAAACCGCAATCGGTAAAAGGCTTTTCTGAAAAATAAGGCAGGTTATGAGTAAATATGTATTTATAACCGGTGGAACCAAAGGAATTGGTAAGGCGGTAGCTGAATGTTTGGCAAAATCGGGTTATCATTTGATTTTAACTTATTCAGCGGATCAGAAGACAGCCGTAAATACTCAGCAGGAACTTCAGGTGAAGTACGGAATTTCTGTTTCTGTTATTCAGGCTGACAATTCGAATCTTCAGGCGATTGATACAATTGCCTCTTATCTGGCGGAAAAGGATTTGTATTTGGATGCCCTTGTGATGAATGCCGGAACAACCTGTCGGAATTCATTTGAACAAATGCAGTATGAAGACTGGGAAAGGGTGTTTTGTACCAATGTGCATTTCCCTGTATTTTTGTTGCAACGGATTATTTCCCGGATCAAGAAGGGAGGAAGTGTCGTATTCACCGGTTCTCTGATGGGAATTGAGCCTCATTCCGTCTCATTGGCTTATGGGGTGACGAAAAGTGCTGTTCATAGTTTAGTAAAGAACTTGGTCAAGTTTTTGGTTCCTTACGAAGTTCGGGTAAATGGTGTTGCTCCAGGGTTTGTAGATACGGAATGGCAGAAGAACAAGCCTGTCGAGATTCGCCGGAATATAGAACGGAAAGTCGCTTTAGGACGGTTCTGTGATCCAATGGAAGTTGCCGAGGTCTATAAAATGTTGATAGAGAATAGTTATTTTAATGGAGAGGTGGTCGTCGTAGATGGCGGTTATTCTTATAAATAAAAGAACATGGGAGAATTGAATAAAGAATATGAGGCTTCGTTGAAGTCTATTGAAACAGAAAACTTTGTCGATCGTATATTTTATCGTCCTATAGGTTTTCAAATAGCAAGGGCCTTACGTAATACCGGCGTGACACCGAACATGATTACCGTTATATCGATTTTTGTAGGTGCGGCAACCGGTTTTTTATTTTATCATAGCGATTTAAAATATACCGTGTATGGTATTTTATGTTTGGTCTGTGCCAATATTTTAGATTGTGTAGACGGACAGTTGGCTCGTTTGACTGGTATTAAATCAAAAATAGGGCGAATATTGGATGGCTTTGCCGGTGATATTTGGTTTGCCTGTATTTATATTGGTCTGGCTTTGCGTTTGGCGAATGAAACCGGAACGTATGCTTTCTTTATTTTGGCTGTGTTGTCAGGAATGTCACATTTACTACAAGCAAATATAACGGATTATTATAAGACGTTGCATCTTTATTTCATCAGTAAAGACAAAGGAGCAGAGTTTCAGTCGTTAGAACAAGTCGTTGCCCAGCATAAAGAGATGAAATACGGGATTACGAAGTTCTTCTATTTTTTGTATCGGTGGTACACGTTGATACAAGTAAAGGCAACGCCAACCTTACAGTTAATGTTGAAGAATCTACACGCTAAATATGGTGATGATTTCCCGCAGGATGTTCGGTTGGATTTTCGTCGGCAAAGTAAACAATTGATGAAAATGATCGACTTGATGACATTCAACGGGCGTACGCTTATTATGTTTATTATTGTCTTGTCTGGCCATGTATGGGCTTATTATCTATATGAAATCATTGTTTTGAATATCGTGTTGATGATAAGTATGCGTCGCCATGAAAAGATGTGTCAATCTTTCTTGAATAGGTGATTCGTTATGAAGGAAACTGTTATAGACAGTAATGATTTGAAAGAACTTTCACCTTTCTTTAAAACTCGATTGGGTGTATGGATTGGAAAATTACTCATCAAGTGCTTAAAGATAGATAAAGTCAATCAGGCTCATAAGAATAGTTGTCATTTGCGAGGTGCAGATTTCACATCGGCCTTGTTGAAAGATCCATTAATTGACTTGAAATACCGGATTCACGGTGCTGAGCGGTTGGAACATTTGCCTGAAGGATCGTTTGTGACGGTATCGAACCATCCGATAGGTTCATTAGATGGAATTATGCTGATTGATATGTTTGCGGCCCGCCGCCCTGATTTTAAGGTAATGGTGAATGGTATTTTGTCGAAGATTGGAGCAATGAATGATAATTTTATAACCGTTCATCCGGATACTAAACGAGACGGGAAAGGAAACCGGAACAATATGAATGGTGTCCGACTATGTCTTCAGCATATTAAAGAAGGACATCCGATGGGATTTTTCCCGGCGGGAGCCATGTCTTTTTATAATAGTCAATATCATGCTGTACGAGATCTTCCTTGGACACGCAGCGTGATTCGCTTGATTCAGAAAGCCAATGTTCCTGTTTATCCTGTATATTTTGATTTCCTGAATTCCAAGTATTTCTATTTTTTAGGATGGCTGAATTGGAAGTTGCGTACGATTCGGATAGTTCCGGAAGTATTCAATAAGCGAGGACGAACAGTTGATGTTTATATCGGAGCTCCCGTTTCTGTTGAAAAAATCCAGTCGTTTGCTTCTGATGAGGCATTGGGACAGTATTTGTACGATTTGACTTATTCTTGTAAGAATAGTTGAGGCCCATTCTGTTCTTTGGCATATTTTATCAGTTGTGAAGACGGTAATTTGATAGAATATTTATACTTTTGATACATTAATCAGTATCATTGAAAAATGAAAATAGATCTTCAGCAAATAAAACAGCGTTTTGGTATTATCGGTAATAGTGTTGGATTGAATCGGGCTATCGATGTCGCTTTGCAAGTAGCCCCTACAGATTTATCCGTATTGATTACTGGTGAGAGTGGTGTTGGTAAGGAGGTTTTTCCTCAAATCATCCATCAGAACAGCGCCCGTAAGCATGGATCGTATATCGCTGTCAACTGTGGAGCCATACCGGAAGGTACTATTGATTCGGAATTATTTGGTCATGAGAAAGGTTCTTTCACGGGAGCCTTGGCTGATCGTAAAGGATATTTTGAAGTAGCCGACGGGGGAACCATCTTTTTGGATGAGGCAGGAGAATTGCCTTTGCCTACTCAGGCCCGCTTATTACGTGTGTTGGAAACTGGAGAGTTTATAAAAGTCGGTTCGTCGAAAGTACAAAAGACCAACGTTCGTATTGTGGCTGCTACCAATGTTAACTTGGTTCAGGCTGTGGCCGACGGTAAGTTTCGTGAGGATTTATACTATCGTTTAAATACAGTCCCTATTCAAATTCCACCATTGCGGGAACGCTCGGAAGACATTATCTTATTATTCCGTAAGTTTGCAGCCGACTGTGCCGAGAAATACCGGATGCCAGCAGTCCGGTTGGATGATGATGCCCGTCAGTTATTGCTTTCTTATCGTTGGCCTGGTAACATCCGTGAGTTGAAGAACGTAACGGAACGAATTTCGGTCATCGAAGAGAAACGGGAAATAAGTGCAGACATTTTACGGCTATATTTACCGAATGTGAATGTAGCCAAGTATCCAGTTCTGGTAAAACAAGAAAACGAACAGCGTTCATTCAATAATGAACGGGAAATCTTGTACCAGATTCTGTTTGATATGCGGAAAGATGTCAATGATCTGAAAAAGCTGGTTCATGATATTATTGGTGGAACAGTGCCTGTTTCTGTTGATAAGAGTGAAACATATCCTTCTACTATTCATCCTGTGACAACAATTCAACCTCCTGTGCAGGAAGCCGAGACGGTAGAAGAAGAATCAATGTCGCTCGAAGATGTTGAGAAAGATATGATTCGGAGAGCATTGGAACGACATAATGGAAAGCGGAAGAATGCGGCTGCTGACTTGAAGATCTCGGAACGAACATTATACAGAAAAATTAAAGAATATAATTTGGAATAATCTATGAAGAAATCAGGAATCATTTATCTGTTTCTTGTCTTGTCTGTTATTATGGCAGGATGTACGATATCTTATAAATTTAATGGTGCTTCGATAGATTATACGAAGGTGAAGACTATTTCCATCAAGGATTTCCCTAATCAAGCACCTTTGGTTTATCCGCCCTTGTCTCAACAGTTCACAGAAGGTGTAAAAGATATTTATGTACGTCAGACCCGTTTGTCGTTGGTTCGGGATAATGGTGATTTGCAATTGGAAGGAGAGATCACGGGCTATGATCTGACTCCAATGGCTGTAAAGGAAGATGCTTATTCTTCAAAGACTAAGTTAACCATCACGGTGAAGGTCCGATATACGAATCGTACCAATGCTGATGAAGACTTTGAGCAATCATTCTCGGCCTATCGTGAGTTTGACAGTAATGTTATGTTACAAGATGTTCAAGACCAGTTGTGTTCGGAAATAATCGAGGAACTGGCTGACCAGATCTATAATTCGACAGTTGCCAACTGGTAATGGAGTGAGGCATGAATGCGGTTGAATTACATGAATATATGCAGAATCCGGATTTGCTGACGGAAGATACGTTGGCTGATATCCGGCAGACCATGAACTCATATCCGGCCTTTCCGGCCTTAAAGATGCTTTATTTGCAGAATTTATGGAAAGTGAATAGTCCGGATTTCAAACGGGAACTGGAACAGTTGGCAATAGGTATTGCCGATCGAAAGCGACTGTATGTTCTGTTGAAAGGTTCGCCATTCATGCGTGAAGAATCGGCCGTTGATGCATCGGCTAAAAAGGATTCTTTTGCTTTGATTGATGCCTTTTTATCAGATGCTTCGACCGGAAAAGATGTCGTGGATGAAGATAAGCCTCTTTTGTTGGAATCTTCAGCTTCGTCTGATTATTTTCACTGGAAGGATATAGCGCAGACCGATTCGACTTCTCGGTCGGAAACAGAGCCGGAAGATGTGAAGTTAAAACACCAGGATTTAATCGATTCGTTCCTGGAAAAGGACCATTCACAGAAGCCGGTATGGAAGGAAAAAGAGATAGACGATAATCCGGTTCAGGAAGACGAGGAGGAAGAAGATGTTTCACTTAAGCAATTGGATGACTCTTATTTTACGGAGACTTTGGCCCGAATTTACGTAAAACAGAAAAGATATGATAAAGCTTTGCAAATTATTAAAAACTTAAGTTTGAAATATCCAGAAAAAAATATTTACTTTGCAGACCAAATTAGATTTCTTGAGAAATTGATTATTAACACTAAAAAATAAATTAAAAAAATGTACGTATTTATTTCGATCTTGATTCTGATCGCTTCAATCTTGTTGATTTTGATTGTTTTGATTCAGAATTCTAAAGGCGGTGGTTTGGCTTCAGGATTTTCTTCTTCTAATCAAATCATGGGCGTTCGTAAAACAACCGATTTCTTGGAAAAGGCAACTTGGACTTTGGCAGGAACAGTGGTTGTATTGAGTATCGTTATTACAGCATTCATTCCTCGTGGTGAACAAAATGCCAATCAGTCTGAAATCAAACAGCAAGTTAATGATGCAGTAACGATTGATCCGAATGCCGTTTCTCCAGATTTTGGTACAGCACAACAAGCTGAAACTCCGGCAGAAGAAGCTCCGGCTCAAGAAGCAGAACAAAAATAATAAAAGCTGTCTGAGAAAATATATAGAAGGCTGTTCGGCTGCAAAGCTGTACAGCCTTTATTTGTTTGATAACCGAATAAGATAAGAATAAAGAGATGAACTGGAATGGATTATTAATCGGAGTGGTTACTTTTTTGGTCATAGGTTTATTTCATCCACTTGTGGTAAAAGCCGAATACTATTGGGGAACAAAGAGCTGGTGGCTTTTTTTAGTAGGAGGAATCTTGGCCGCTATTGCTTCTTTGTTTATAGAAAATATATTGGGCTCTACGATTTGCGGAGTATTTGCCTTCTCTTCATTTTGGTCTATTAAAGAAGTCTTTGAGCAAGAAGAACGGGTTTTGAAAGGTTGGTTCCCTAAAAATCCGAACAGAACGTATCCGGACCGGAAATAAATATTCCTGTCTAAGCTTTTCATAGTCCCAATCTTGCAAATGATTCCAACGAGTTTCAAAAACAGTTCTCGTTATTTCCGTTTTCGATTCTCGGGAGTTTTGTTTTCCGTTTATATATTAGTAGGATGAAGAAATAGGTATTAGCTGGGAGCTTTGCCGGCATTGATCATCTCCATTTATAACGGACTAAGTGAAGGTAGGTTCTACAAATTACAATTTGATAGATTTATATGAAACTCAAAAAGATTGTTTGTACTTTGTTTAAAGTACTACTTGTCTTGTTAGTTATAGCATTTGCTTATTTTGTATACGCTGTTATTTGGATTTATCGGTTTAATGCCGATCAGAAAAGAGCAGTAGAAAATATTGATTCCGATTTTTATCAAACTTTGCAGTTGATTCGTGATCCGAATGGCTATTTCGGGATCGTTGCCACAATCAATAATCTATGTGTGGATACATTGCTGATAGATACGCAAGCCTCGACTTCTTTGGCCAAGCAGGAACTATTAGACAAGTATGAAGCCGAATATTGGAAAAGGAAACCCATACCGACTTTTAACTTTTACAAGCAGGCCTATTTCTCAAAACTATATAGGGTAAATGAAATAGGTATCGGTGATTGTACGCTGAAAGAGGTTGTTTTTACTTCCGTTCCGAAAGATAACGGGATGTATAATGCTTTATACCGAACGGTATTAGGACGTACCATAATCGAAAATATGGGTTGGAAGTTCGATTTGGATAAGAATGAAATGACTTTATTCTCTCTTGAGAATAAGAATCTATTGGAACGGGAAGCGGAAGGCTTCACGTTAGTAAAGAATGGCATAAATGATTTATCGCTTTATGGCGAACAAACCGATAGTTTGCAGTTAATATTTGACTTAGGGTCTAATTATGATATGTTAATTGATCAAACTGTTTATGAGAAATTACGGAGACATCAGACGCCAAGACGGTATGCCATCTTTCGTAGAGAAGGATTAACGGATATGGTTGAAGAGTTCTATGGTATTACAATGTATTGCAACGGGATCGCTATTCCGGATTGTACATTAGATTATATACCTTCAATTAATAAAAATGTTGCAGGAAATATCTTTGCTGGGAAAATGAACTTCATACTTGCTGGTGAAGATTTATATATTAAACAACGAGTTGATACAATTCCAACTAATCAAGCCAAACTTTCTGTACTCGGTTTAAGCCTTAATCTCCGCGGCAATGCTGTTTGTGTTACAGCATTGGAAATTAACGGACCTGCAGAAACAGCTGGATTAAAGTTAGGCGATAAGGTAATTGCTGTCGATAATGGGTCGATTTCTGTAGATGCGATGTCTGTATCGAGCGGTAAATTAGAAAGATATATTCAACAAGCGGATAGTCTTACTTTGGAAATAGAACGTAATGGGGAAAGGAAAAATTACATGATCGTACATAATGGGTGATTAAAACATATCAAACGATATAAAACACTCCTGTAAAAATGGTTACTGGAGTGTTTATTTTATATCTGTAGTTATTTGATATACGTCGTCAATAAGGATATAGTCGTAGCCTCTCAATTTGCATTGTTCCAGATTATATCTGTTGGATTTAATCATCTCATCGGCAACAATATCTGTAGACAGCCTTTTTTCTATTACGCTTTCGTTTTTTACAATGTCCGCAAAGTGCTGTTTTATATATTCTTTACTGAATATCAAACAAATGTATTTTATATCACACAGATAATCATCCGCAAAGTCTTTTTCCCAGCCGAACGGTATATAACATCCCTCTACAATCAGGTTCTGTCCGTTTTCAACGCAGGTCTTTACGATTTCCCGTACAACAGGCCACAAAAAATCTGTCAGATCCGAATCTGGGCTTTCTGGTGACAGGTTTGTCTTTCCGCTCCTGATAAGTCCCATTTTCAGATGGTCTATTGACAGATAGGGATATTTGTATTTCTCCAGCAGTCTTTGCGCAAACAAGGTTTTTCCCGTATGGGTACAACCAGTGACTAATATGACCATAACATCTTGATATAATTACATACAATACAGTTCACATGGCTTACCTGTTGAAGGATGACTGACATTGATTGATATTTTTATCTGAATAGATTTTTTGTCCTTAACGGAAGTCAGATCCACATTCTCTATGACATGACAGCCATTAGTTTCGCATTTCTTGTCATAAGAAATATGTTTTGCTCCTTTTTCTGCTATGCCATGGGAATCCACGATAATGAAAAGAGGTTTCTTGCTTAAAATAAGATTTAGTACCTCTTCCGACAGAAAGGTAACTTCATTGAAATAATCTTCCGTTCCGTATTGATGTTTTTCTGAATTTCCCGTATGCAGTACCAATGCCATATTTTCCAACGAGTCTATATGTAAAATATCCTCTGGCTTAGGCATACTGCTCCTACAGTCAAGAATCAGTCCCTTTACCTCATATTCATCCTTTTCCGGAGCTATCGTATAACAGTCCAGATGGGTTCCTACATGCCCTCTGGCACCCAATTTGTCAGTCTGGCTGTTTGCCCATTGCATGGCTGACGAATTCTCATCCAATTTTATGTGTAATTGATTCATTGTTTCTCTTGTGTAATGAAATGTCATAAATTGCATTCAAACAAAAACATATCGCAACAGTCATCAATGGCTATTTCCTTTTCAAAGGAGGAATAGGTCTTGATTTCTGTAAATCCTGCTTCTCTCAAATAATTTTCCATTTCGCCAAACTTATACAGATGGGTCTGAAAGTCCATATGTTCACTTTTCAGCAGTTTGTCCCTATCATAAAGTTCATATATTCCCGGTGAAAACTGTATCTGTTGTTGTACATCAAAATAGTTTTTAGTCTTTAAGACCAAATCGAAACCATTTTTCATTTTTACAGATACGGACATTTCATAATCATCATTGTCCAAACATTTAGCGGCAATAGTATCTACCGCAAAGACAAACTTTCCTGCAGGGGCTAACAAGCCTTTTATTTTCTTCAGAATCTTTTGGCAAAGGTTCATGTCTGTAAATAATGACACAGACCCAGAAGAAATAAATATATAGTCAAATTGTTCATTGGTCGTATATTCTGCTATATCAGCATATTCCACATCAGCTTCAGGAGCTTTTAGTTTCAGTTTTTCAAGCATCTCAACCGAGAAATCAACCCCACGAATGTTATATCCATATTCCAAAAATGGAACAAGGAAGCGACCACTTCCACACATTATTTCTAAGATTTTTTTATTTTTTTCTGCATATGAAAGATAAAAATCCAATTCATCTTGCGGTGCTTTATCATGTAAGATTTCATACATTTCTGTGCACAAGTTGCCATAGTAATTTTTTATATTCATTGTATTTCCTATTTTACATAAACGGCTCAATTTGCAATTTCTTTATTGGGCTATAAAATTAAACAATTGGAATGCGTTCAACAACAAATAAAGTGAAGTGAATTTGATGATTCATTCTATATTAAAAAGAATATTTGTTAGAATTATTTCGTACTTGCGGAGCAAGTAGTACTTCGATTTTCAAACTGAGCCTAAATTATTACCCAAATAGATACACAGATTTCTGGGTGTAAAAAAGGATGTAAATCTCATAATTGATTGATTTACATCCTTTCAGCGGAGAGAGAGGGATTCGAACCCCCGGAACCTCTCAGTTCAACGGTTTTCAAGACCGCCGCAATCGACCACTCTGCCATCTCTCCAGTCGTTTCCAACATGTTTTGCAATCGTTTTGTTCTCAATTGCGGTGCAAAGGTAAGGATTATTTTTGATTGTGCAAACTTTCTGAAGAAAAATTTATCATTGGAGATGAATTTTTCTTTCTTTATAAATGGAAAATCCGGTAAAAGCTCCTGTGATAGAGTACTTTTACCGGATTCGCTTTTCCATTGAAAATATTTATGCCTTTAACAGTCGGCGTGGATAATTTGAAGTAGTTTGTTGACTGCAGATTCAATGCTGGGTTCTGTTTTTAGGAGTTGGACAAATTTACTTCCGATAATGCCTCCGGATGAATTTTGGCTGGCAGCTTCGTAGGTAGCTTTGTTGCTGATACCGAAACCGATCAAATACGGATGTTTGAGTTTCAGTTCCTTGATTCGTTTGAAGTAATGTTGCTTTTGAGACTCAAAGTCTTTTTGCATACCTGTCGTAGCGGCACTGGAAACCATGTAGATGAATCCGTCGGTATGTTCGTCGATTTGACGGATACGTTCATCGGATGTTTCGGGTGTAATTAGCATAATCATATTCAGGCCGTATTGGTCGGCGATTGGTTTGTAGTTTTCCAGATAATCGGCAAAAGGAAGATCGGGAATGATCACACCGTCTATTCCAATCTCTGAGCAAGTCTGGCAGAAAGATTCAAAGCCGTATTGCATGATTGGATTCAGATAACCCATCAGAATAACTGGCATGGTAATTCCTTCTTTCCGGATGTCTTTTATTTGCTGGAAAAGTAATCGCAGACTGATACCGTTTCGTAATGCCTGGGTAGAAGCTTCCTGAATGACAGGACCGTCGGCCATCGGGTCTGAAAAAGGAATTCCGATCTCTACCATATCAATACCTTTCTGCTGCAAGGTATGCAGAACAGTTGTTGTATCATTTAAGTTGGGATAACCGGCCGGATAATAAATGGAAAGTACCGGTTTGGTTCTATCTTGAAGTAATTGATTGATTCGATTCATACGTTTGTTTGCTTTAATTGGTTGATAAATGATTGAATACGTTTCGCATCCTTAAGACCGGGTGCTGACTCAAAACCACTGTTCAAGTCGAATCCGATGAGTTGAGGATGACTGAAACGAAGCAGTTGAGGAAGTAACTCGAGGCGAATTCCTCCACTGAGTAGGAAAGGTGTCTGGCCTTCGTAATGCTTCAGTATGGACCAGTCGAATGTTTGTCCTGAACCTCCGTAACCTGTGCAGTGGGTATCAAACAGAAAGTAGTCGACTGCCGATTCATATTCTCCGGTTTTCCGGATGTCTTCTTCGGAAGAAACGGAGATTGCTTTGATGATTCTGTATCCTTTCTCCCGAAGCTTTCGGCATAATTCCGGCGATTCGTTCCCATGCAACTGTAGGTAATCCAGCTTATACCTATTATATGTAGATAACATTTCTGCCGGATCTGCATTGACAAAGACTCCAACTTTACGGATATTGTCTGGTACTTCAATGACAGTTTCCTGAAAATATCGCGGAGACTGTGGATAAAAGATAAAACCCATCCACTGGATTCCGCAGGCTGCGACGTCAAGTATATTGTTGGCGTCGCGCATGCCACAGACTTTAATCAGCATGATTCGTACAGGTTTGGATGAAGCTTCGTAAAGTTTCACCCGGATTTGCTGTTTTCATGAAGGTTTCGCCTATCAGGAAACCTCTAAACCCTTCCTGGCGCAGACGGATTACATCGTTCGGATCGTGAATACCGCTTTCGGTAATCAGCAACGGCGTATATTCCTTTTCTTTTTCTAAGTAGGCTTGTACGGCCGGAAGCAAATCGAGGGAATGATTGACTAGTGTGTCGAACGATCCTAAGTTCCGGTTATTGATCCCCAGCATATCAACGTAAGGATTCAGACATTCCAGTTCTTCTGCTCGGTGAATTTCCAGGAGAACTTCCATGCCTAAGGTATGGGCTGTGCTGGCAAGTATCTCGCAATCCTCCGGATTCAAGACTGCAGCGATTAGCAGGACGGCATCGGCTCCCATCGCTTTTGCCTGGAAAAGCTGATAACTCTCGAGAATAAAGTCTTTACGGAGCAAAGGTAAAGATGTTTGTCTGCGGGCCTTTTTCAGATCACCCAGCGAACCTCCGAAGAACAACTCATCTGTCAGGATGGAGCAGGCTGCTGCTCCATTGGCCTGATACGCAGGAATGATATCTGAAACCTTTGCCTTGGGGTGTAACCATCCTTTAGACGGACTTTTTCTCTTAAATTCCGCAATGATACCACAGGTTGAATTTTCCAATGATTCCCGCATGGAGACGGTATTCCGGTCCATGGCTTCGCTAGCCAGTCCGAGTAAGGTCTGTAAAGGTACCGCTTTCTTCTGGTGTTGTAGTTCGATCTGCTTATGTGCTATGATGTCTTCTAGAATATCGTGTTTCATACATTTACTGATTTAAGCTTAAAAACTTCCGAAAGGTAGCTAATGCTTGCTTACTTTCCAAAGATTCGCGGGCTTCATACAAACATTCTTCTATCTTTTTCTCCGGATGGATGACCTGAATGGCAAAAGCGGCATTGGCTATGACGCAGTTGGTTTGTGCTTCGGTTGCCTTTCCTTCCAGGATTGCATCAAAGATACGGGCAGCGGCTTCGGTTGTTTCTCCTCCGTCCAAATCTGCTTCCTGACATCTTTTGAAACCTAACATCTCCGGCGTATAAAGTTTTTCCTTATCCGGTGTAGCCAGTTTGAATTCGCTGGTCAATGATATTTCATCATATCCGTCAAGACTGTGAACAATGGCGAAGCGTGTACCGCTTTCCTGGTAAGTATAATTATACAATCGGAGGAGCGGCAAGTTATAAACGCCCAGCAACTGATAGGTCGGAATGACCGGATTGACGAGCGGACCCAGCATGTTGAAGAAACTGCGGACACCGAGGTTCTTACGGACGGGTGCGACAGCTTTCAATGCCGGATTGAACAATGGGGCATGCAGATAAGCAATGTGGCATATATCCAGCGACTGTTTCAGCCGGTTTATATCGGAAGTAAACCGGACGCCGTGCTGTTCCATGACGTTGCTGGCTCCACTTACCGAAGTAGCTCCGTAGTTTCCATGTTTAACTACATTGTAACCGGCTCCGGCAACGACGAAACAAGCTGCCGTACTAATGTTGAAAGTGTTCTTGCCGTCACCACCGGTGCCTACAATATCGATGGGCTTGTATGCATGCAGATCAACCGGTTGCCGCATTTCCAGCAGAGCTTCCCTGAACCCACAGAGTTCATCTACCGAGATATTCCGCATCAGAAAGACCGTAATCAGACTGGCAATCTGTGCGTCGTTGTACTTACCTTGCGCGATTTGTTGCAGGACTTGTCGGGATTCTTCTTTCCCGAGGTATTGATGTTCGAAAAGTCTATATAATATATCTTTCATTTCTTTATGCTTTTAACCAGTTACGAATAATTTGATTTCCTTGTGGTGTCAGTACCGATTCGGGATGAAACTGAATTCCCTTTACATCGTAGGTCTTATGTCTCAGTCCCATGATTTGTTTGCCTTCTGCATCTTGGGCGATTACTTCGAGGCAGGATGGAAAATCTTCCGGATCGACTACCCATGAATGATAACGTCCGGCGGTAAAGGTTTCGCCCATGCCGGCAAAGATTGGGTCGGGAACGGTTACTTGTATAGGCGAAGCGATTCCATGATAAACCTCTTTGAGGTTAATCAGCCGAGCTCCGAATGCCTGCCCGATGGCCTGTTCGCCTAAACATATACCCAGAATACTTTTCGTCGGCGCGTATTCCTTGATCAGCGGCAACAGGATACCGGCTTCTTCGGGTATGCCCGGACCGGGCGATAAGAGTATTTTGTCGTATTGCCGGACTTCTTCCAGCCGGATCTGATCATTTCGTCTGACTTCAACGGTTGCACCCAGTTCATTCAGTATGTGCAGCAAGTTGTATGTAAATGAATCATAGTTGTCGAATAATAATACTTTCATACTTGTTCGTTTGATAAAAGATGAATACTTCCAGTTTCTTTTGATTTCCTTCCGGCAAATACTTCCAGACCATGCATGCTATTCTTTAGTTCACGCCGCGGATTACTTAGTTCACGCCGTGAACTAAAGAATTCCATACAGGATTGACAAGAATTTCTTACTGCCTGCATATATTGGGGCAAGGAACTAAGTGAGAATATCCGGCGGTTGGATCTGAGTCGGGAAGGAGATTTGTCCGCAAAGTCAATTTTCTAATGATTCAGCCAGGATGATGGCTTTTTTAAGAGCTCCCAGCTTGTTATTGACTTCCTGTAATTCTCGTTCGTCATGGCTTTTGGCTACGATACCGGCTCCGGCCTGATAGTACAGGACATTGCCGCGGCTGACAAACGAACGGATAGTAATTGCCTGATTTAAGTCGCCATTGAATCCGATAAATCCGATACATCCGCCGTATGCGCCTCGGTTATGAGATTCGATTTCGGTAATCAATTGCATGGCTCTTACTTTAGGAGCGCCGCTTAGAGTACCGGCCGGGAATGTGTCAATATACGTCTTAATCGGATTACTATCCGGCTTTATCTCTCCGCTAACCCGTGAAACCAGGTGAATCACGTGACTGTAATATTGTACTTCCTTGTAGAAATCAACCTGTACATGCTGGCAATTGCGCGAAAGATCGTTGCGTGCCAGATCGACCAACATGACATGCTCGGCGTTTTCCTTCGGATCATCCAGTAAGGCATTTGTCCGTTTGCGGTCGGTTTCCACATCACCGCTGCGGAAAGCAGTCCCGGCAATAGGATCAATACTGGCGCGTCCGTTACTGATCTTGCAATGTGTTTCAGGCGAAGAACCAAAGATCCGGAAACCACCGAAATCAAAATAGAACAGATAAGGAGAAGGATTGATGCTGCGTAATGCTCGATAGACTTTGAAATCGTCGCCTTTGAAAGCCTGTTCGAAGCGACGGCTGAGAACAATCTGAAAGGCGTCGCCCCGCAGACAATGCTGAATACCTTGTCGAACCATGGCTTTATACGTTTCATCGCTGATAGGAGAGTGTTCTTCTCCTACGGTATGGAAATTATAAGAAGCGAAGTTCCGGTTGTTGATCAAGGTTTCAATGTCTTTCAGATGCGGTGTTTCTCCTTCAGAAAGCAGTTCGATTAGCGTCAGTTCATTCTTGAAATGATTAAAGACGATGAGGTATTTGTAAAGGATATACAGAATATCCGGTGCGTCGTTCTCCTCATGATGTGATTCAGCAACGGGAATCGGTTCCATATATTTAACGGCATCAAAAGACGTATAACCGAAGAGTCCGACATACCGAGCCTCATTTCCCTGAATCTCAAAGCAGGAGAGAAACCGGTTCATGGCATCTTGTACCTGGAAGTCCGGCTGTAACGGTTTGGTTTCTTCCCGTCCGTCGGGATATTTGAAGGTAGCTGTTCCCCGGTTAATTCCGATACTTCCCAGCGGGCATAGGGCAATAAACGACAAACTGTTGGTGTTTCCGTGAAAATCCGAGCTTTCCAACAAGGCTGATTCCGGGTAAATATCCCGTACTTTCAGGTAAATGCTGACGGGAGTCTGCAAATCTCCCAGCACTTGTTTGCTGATGGTATGAAATTGATAAGTCATTGTTTTAAAGTGAATATTGGTTCTTATATTTGATATAGGTCTCCATATCCTTGTCGCCGCGTCCAGAGACCGTTAGGACAACTACGTCGTTCTGTTTGAACTTCATCTTAGGTAAAGCTCCCAAAGCATGTGCACTTTCAAGCGCCGGAATGATACCTTCTAATCGAGTCAGAAGGAAGGCGGCATCCAAAGCCTCGTCATCATTGATAGCAAATACCTGCGCTCTACGAGTTTTTGCCAAATTAGCATGCATCGGCCCGATACCCGGATAATCAAGTCCTGCCGAAATAGAGTAAGGTTCTTCTATCTGTCCGTCTTCATTCTGCATAACCAGTGTTTGTGAACCATGAATAACTCCTTTCTTTCCCAAGTGAATCGTGGCGGCGCTCTTTCCGGAAGTGATGCCTAATCCACCGGCTTCGGCAAGAACAATCTTAACGCGCAAGTCGTCCAGATAATGATAAATAGTTCCGGCTGCATTACTTCCACCTCCAACGCAAGCCATCAGGTAATCCGGATAATCCCGGCCTTCTTGTTCGAGTAGTTGCTTCTTGATCTCCTGACTGATAACCGATTGTAAGCGGGCAACCATATCCGGATAAGGATGCGGACCAACGGTTGATCCGATTACATAATACGTATCAGCCGGATGACAGCACCAGTCGCGGATAGCTTCGTTGGTTGCATCTTTCAACGTCATATTGCCGGAAGTGACTGGTACGACCCGTGCTCCAAGCATTTCCATCTTCTGTACATTGGCATGCTGGCGTTCAACATCAGTTTTCCCCATATAGACAACACATTCCAGATTCATCAGAGCACAGACGGTTGCTGTAGCAACTCCGTGTTGTCCGGCACCGGTTTCAGCAATAATACGGCTTTTTCCCATCCGTTTGGCTAACAGAATTTGTCCGATCGCGTTATTGATCTTATGAGCTCCCGTATGATTCAGATCTTCGCGCTTCAGATAGATTTTACATCCGTATAATTCGCTGAGCCGTTTAGCCAGATAAAGCGGAGAAGGGCGACCTACGTAATCTTTCAACAGTTGATGAAACTCTTGCTGAAAACTGGGATCATCTATCACTTTCCGATAATTGATTCGGAGTTCTTCCACACAGCGGTGAAGGATTTCAGGAACATAAGCTCCACCAAATTCACCGTAATACCCATTTTGATTCACTTGATACGTTTCCATATTGCTTATATATTTTGATTTTATCTTTACCGATTGGACATAAAAAAAGCGGTCTGTCGCAAGTGCGACAGACCGCTCATATCTTTTATCTTATTTATTTACTGAAATACATATAGAGGTCTTCGTCTCTTACGACTACTTGAGTTGTACGAGGCGCCACCACCAATTTGTATTTACTGTAAATGTTCTCATTTGTTTTCTTTCTTCTATTCTGACGGCAAATGTAGGTATTATTTGATAATATGCAAATATTTTGCAGGAAAAAATATCATATTTTCGTAAGCATTAACAGAAGTACATATTTAAAAGGTTATA
>ULUK01040359.1_pt1 | contig 95045 bp, 81 predicted proteins | sample 1958451 | NCBI WGS metagenome assembly ULUK01 (sample SAMEA4835758, study PRJEB28245) | human gut metagenome | biome: gut microbiome; material: fecal sample | place: Denmark | collected 2008
TTGGAAGACGACAATCAGGTTGTCCGGATCTTGACGTTTAAGTGAAAAGGAAAGAACGTTGTCCAATAACTATTTGTATCGTCAATCCATATTCAACTGACAATAAACAAACTAACAATAATATTTAGAAGAAGAATGTCCATTTGCTTTTTTGTTTGCTGCAACTCTTTCCCCTATATTTGCTCAACCCGAAAAAATATTGGGGGAAGAATAGGACATTTCCAATAAAAATAAATACATTTGGAACAACTTAAATGATAACATCATGATGAACTACAAACTGTTGACAATCCCGCTGATGTTGCTATGTGCTGCCTGCGGCAAAGAGAAGAAAGCGAGTGAACTGAATGAGACTTCCGTAGAGACAGTGCTCCCTTCTGAAACCAATGAAGTAACTGCTATTCCTTTGGTAAGATCAGAATTTCACCACGAACTGATCAGTAACGGAAAGATAGAAGCCCGCAATCAGGCGAAACTATATTTTGAATCGGCTGGCGCCATCGCCCGTATTTATGTCAAAAACGGAGAATCGGTGCGAAAAGGACAGAAACTGGCCGAACTGGAACCGTTTCGGTTAAAGAACCAGCTGGCCATCGCCACCGATGCCCTCGAGAAAGCCAAACTGGAGTTGCAAGATGTATTGATCGGACAAGGATATATGTTGGCAGACTCGGCACAAGTTCCCGCCAACATCCTGAAGCTGGCCAAGGTACAAAGTGGCTATGAACAAGCCTTGGCCTCGTATGAGCTGGCCGAATACGAATGGAAACGATCGGTGCTGACCGCTCCTTTCGACGGGATCGTTGCCAACCTGACGGCCAAAGCCTATAACCAGGCTTCCACGTCCGAAGCCTTCTGTACCATTATCGACAACAGCCAGCTGGAAGCTTCGTTCTCTATCCTGGAAAATGAACTGCCACTTATCCAGAAAGGCGACCGTGTAGAAGTACAGCCTTTCGCGGTTTCCGGCCTGAAAGCCACCGGAAGCATTTCAGAGATCAATCCGCTGGTTGACGACAACGGCATGGTACAAGTAAAGGCGCTGGTAAACGGATCGGACAAACTGTTTGAAGGCATGAACGTGCAAGTCAGCATCCACCGTTCGCTGCCCGACCAACTGGTGGTGCCCAAAGAAGCCATTGTGCTCCGTTCCGGCAAGCAGGTATTATTCACCCTGAAAGACAGCAAAGCCATGTGGGTATATGTACATACCGGACTGGAGAATGCGACCAGCTATACTTTGGTAGATGACGGCGAAGTAAAAGTAGGCGACTCCATCATCACCAGCGGCAACATCAACCTTGCCCACGAATCACCTGTCAAACTCATTGAATAACTGAAGATATGGTCCGCTTTCTGATACAACGTCCTATCGCGGTGCTGATGGCATTCACGGCCTGCTTCATCATCGGGCTGGTGACTTACTTCACCATTCCCGTATCGTTGTTGCCCGACATTGCCATCCCGGAAATCACCGTACAGGTTTCCGGCCAAAACACATCCGCCCGAGAACTGGAAAACACCTTGGTGAAACCCATCCGCCAGCAACTTATGCAAGTGGCCGGCCTGAAAGACATCGAGAGTGAAACCCGCGACGGAAACGGAGTGATCCGCCTGAGCTTTGAGTTCGGTACCAATACCGACCTGGCGTTCATCGAAGTCAATGAAAAGATAGATGCTGCCATGAGTACGCTGCCCCGCGAAATGGAACGGCCGCGCGTAGTCAAGGCAAGTGCCACCGATATACCGGTCTTTTGTCTGAACCTGACCTTGAAAGGTCCGGACGACGAAACCGCCTTCCTCGACCTCTGCCAGTTTGCCGAGAACGTCATCAAACGTCGCATCGAACAATTGCCCGAAGTGGCCATGGTAGATGTGACCGGCGTCGTAGGCAGGCAACTACAAATCGTGCCGGACATGAACAAACTGGAGACATCGGGCATCACCTTGCAGGAGCTGGAAAGTGTATTAGCCAACAACAACATCGAACCGGGCAGTATGACCGTGCGCGACGGCTACTACGAATACAACATCAAGTTCTCTACCCTGCTGCGTACGCTCGACGACGTCCGTCAAATCTATCTGCGCAAGAACGGCCGTATCTTCCAGCTGAAAGACCTGGCCAAAGTGTCCATCGTACCGGAAAAGGAAACCGGCGTCTCCATGTCCGACGGGAAACGGGCGGTGACACTGGCCGTGATCAAGCAATCCGACGAGAGCATGGACCGGCTGAAAAGCGCGCTGGGTGACGTGACGGAATACTTCGCCGCCGTCTATCCCGACATCAACTTCAGCATCACCCGCAACCAGACCGAACTGCTGGATTATACCATTTCCAACCTGAAGCAGAACCTCTCTCTCGGCTTCCTGTTTATCTGTATCGTAGCCGTGCTGTTCCTGGGAGACATCAAGAGTCCGCTGGTGATCGGATTGAGTATGGTTGTCAGCATTGTGACAAGCTTCTCGTTCTTCTACCTCTTCCACATGTCGCTCAACATCATTTCCCTCTCCGGGCTGATCCTGGCATTGGGTATGATGATCGACAGTTCCATCATCGTAACGGAAAACATCGCCCAGTATCGCGGGCGTGGAGATTCGCTGGAAGAAGCCTGCATCAAAGGAACATCGGAAGTCATCACGCCGATGCTGAGTTCAACCCTCACCACTATTGCCGTGTTCTTCCCGCTGGTATTCATGAGCGGCATTGCCGGAGCCATCTTCTACGACCAGGCATTCGCCGTGACCGTCGGTCTGCTGGTCTCCTACTTCACCGGCATCATGTTGTTGCCCGTCTTATACAAACTGGTATATAGCATTCCGGAGATCAATCATCCGCTCTTCAGCTTTAAGTTCAGCAGCCTGGTGAAAGAACATACACTTGATCGCTTCTACGACCGGGGCGTTGACTTTATCTTCAGCCACAAGAAAGCGACGTGGCTTGGGATCATCCTCACCTTCCCGCTTTGTGTCTATTTATTCTATGCCATCCCGAAAAGCCGGATGCCGGAGATCGACCAGAACGAACTCATCGTCCAACTGGAATGGAATGAAAACATCCACCTCGACGAGAACCGAAGTCGCATTGCTTCCCTGATGGAAGAAGCCGAGAAGATCGGAGCCCGCCACACAGCCTATATCGGACAACAACAATTCCTGTTGAACACCGAGCGGGAACTCTCGGTCTCGGAAGCCGAATTGTACTTCAAGACAGAGAAGACCGACCAGATCCAGCCGTTGCAACAAGCCATCAGTCAGTGGATCGGCCGGCATTATCCGATGGCCGTCGTATCCTTCGCTCCGCCGGAAACCGTCTTTGAGAAACTCTTCGATACCGGAGAAGCCGACATCGTAGCCGAACTCTATAGCCGGAACAAGGAAGTCACGCCCGAAGCCGGACAAATCCAGGCTTTGGAGAAAGACATCGAGCAAGCCGGCGGCATGGCACCGGTGGGCGTTGCCTTCGACAACCAGCTGAATATCTCCATCGACAACCAGAAACTGTTGCTGTATCACGTAGATTATGCCGATGTGTACCGGGCACTGAAGACGGCATTCAAGGAGAACGAGATTGCCACGCTTCGCTCCTATCAGCAATACCTGCCCATTACACTGGTGGGCAACGATGCTTCGATCGAATCGGTATTGCAGCAGACCCTGATCCGGACAAATGCCTCTTCGGGCGACGGGAAAACGGAACAAGTCTCTTATGTTCCGCTGCGGACCTTGGTATCCGTCACACCCGGCGAAGACCTGAAGACCTTGACAGCCGGAAAGAACGGAGAATTCATCCCGTTCCGTTTCTACGATGTAGACAATGCGGAAGAACTGATGGCGAACATCCGTTCCGTAATCCGTTCGGACGAACACTATCAGGCAGACTGGGACTTGGACTTCACGGGAAGTTTCTTCTCCAACCAGCAGATGCTGAACGAGCTGGTAGTGATTCTATTCATCTCCATCCTGCTGATGTACTTCATCCTGGCAGCCCAGTTCGAGAGCTTCCTGCAACCGCTGATCGTCCTGTCGGAAATCCCGATCGACGTGGCAGCTTCGTTGCTCGTCTTGTGGATCTGCGGCCATTCATTGAACCTGATGAGTGCGATCGGTATCGTAGTCACTTGCGGTATCATCATCAACGACTCCATCCTGAAGCTGGATGCCATCAACGAACTGCGTAAAGACGGCATGCCGCTGATAGAAGCCATCCACGAAGCCGGACGGCGCCGCCTGCGCCCCATCATCATGACTTCGCTGACAACGATCTTCGGTATGGTCCCGCTGCTCTTCTCATTCGACCTGGGCAGTGAGTTACAGAAACCTCTGTCGATTGCCATGATCGCCGCCATGCTGGTCGGAACGACCGTCAGCCTGTTTGTCGTGCCGCTCGTTTACTGGTATATCTATCGAAAACAAACCCTTCCCGCCAAGCAGGAAGCCTAAAACATACAGACATCATGAAAACGAACATACATTTCTTTTGGATCGGGCTGTTGCTTCTCCTCACACAAGGCATGACAGCCCAACAGATGGTTCTATCTCTGGAGAAAACCATCCAGTTGGCAGCCGACAGTTCGCTGGAGGCTTTCCGCAGCAAGAATCTCTATCTGACCGGTTACTGGGAATTCCGTAACTACAAGGCCGAACGCCTGCCCAGTCTGACACTCAACCTGACGCCGGCCCAATACTACCGCGACATCACCAAGCGATACGACTCGGAAGCCGACATCGACGTCTATCGCAAGCAACAGTCATTCTATGCCGGAGGAAGCCTGAACCTGAAACAGAACTTCGACTGGCTGGGTGGTAGCTTCTACATTGATTCCGACTTAGGCTATATGCGTTACTTCGGCGAGAACACCTACAACCAGTTCACCTCCGTGCCGGTCCGTATCGGTTATAGTCAGGATCTGGTCGGCTACAATGCCTTCCGTTGGGAACGCAAGATCGAGCCGCTGAAATACGAAAAGGTAAAGAAAGAATTCCTATACAACATGGAAAGCATCAGCGAGCAGGCGACCACTTACTTCTTTGCCCTGGCCATGGCACAGGTGGAATACGACATGGCCAAAGAGAATGTGGCAAATACCGATACGCTCTACCGTACCGGACAAGAACGGCACAAGATAGCCGCCATCAGTCAGGAAGACCTGCTCACCCTGAAGCTGGACGCGGTCAATGCCAAGAATACACTGAAGAATGCCGAGATTGCCTTGAAGCGTGCCATGTTCAGCCTAGCTTCGTACCTGAACTTCGAGAAGAGCGAGGAAATCCGTCTGCGGTTGCCTTCCCGTCCGCGCGACCTGCACATTTCGGTAGAAGAAGCCTTAACCCTGGCCCGCGAGAACAACCCCGAATTTCTGGAGATGAAGCAAAGCATCCTGGAAGCAGAACAGGAAGTCGATCGCACGAAGAAAGAAGCCATGTTCAACGCATCGGTGAATGCCAGCATCGGATTCAACCAGGTATCGTCGAGATTCCGGGATGTCTATAAAGATCCGCTGCAACAGGATATCGTTGCCATCTCTGTTTCCATCCCGCTGGTGGACTGGGGCGTCCGCAAAGGAAAGCACAACATCGCCAAGAGCAACCTGAGCATAGCCCAGACCACGGCACAGCAGAAAGAGATCAGCGTGGAAGAAGACGTCATCATGACCGTGGGCGACTTCAACATCCAGCAAAACCTGATCAGCAGTGCGGAAGAAGCCTTGGATATTGCCCTGATGGCCTACCAGAAAACCAAGCAGCGCTTCCTGATCGGGAAAGCCGACATCAACAGCATGACGCTCTCGCTGAACCGACAGCAGGAAGCCCAGCGCAACTATATCACCGCCTTGCAGAACTATTGGCTGAGTTACTACAAGATCCGGAAGCTGACCTTGCATGATTTCGAGACAGGTGTTTCTTTGTCGAATGAATTTGATTACGAACATGAACTATAAATCCTCTCCATCGGCTTTCACCATCATCGTCGCCTTCGTCTGCCTGGCGTTGGCAGGACTGGCATTCCTGCCGCTCCTGCCGGTCAAGCTGTCGCCTTCGCGTACCTTGCCCCGGCTGAGTGTCTCCTTCAACATGCCGGGAAACTCGTCGCGGGTGATCGAGATGGAAGTGACCTCACGCCTGGAAGCCATGCTGTCGCGCATCAGCGGAGTAAAAGAGATCTCTTCTACTTCCGGTAACGGCTGGGGACGCATCACCATCGAACTGGACAAGCACACCGATGTGGACGCTGCCCGTTTCGAAGCCTCGACCATTGTCCGCCAGACATGGCCCGACCTGCCCGACGGTGTTACATATCCGACCCTGCAAATGAGTCGTCCCGACGACAAAGAGTCAAGGCCGTTCCTGACTTATACCCTGAATGCGGCTGCCACGCCGATATTCATCCAGCGGTATGCCGAGAACCAGATTAAACCGTGCCTGAGTACCATCCAGGGAATCTACCGGATTCAGGTAAGCGGAGCAACACCCATGGAATGGCGGCTGGAATACGACAGTAGGCAACTCTCGGAACTGGGCATCACCGTACAGGATATTCAGGAAGCCATCTCAACCTATTACCAGAAAGAATTCCTGGGCATCGCCAACCTGTCGAACGATCCGGACGAAAAGCACTGGATGCGTCTGGCACTGATTCCCCAACATACGGAAGAAGGTTTCGATCCGACAAAGATCTCGGTCAAGTCTCCGCAAGGGAAACTGCTCCGCCTGGATCAGCTCTTGCAAGTAACCCGGCAGGAAGAAGAGCCGCAAAGCTATTATCGTATCAACGGACTGAACTCCATCTACCTTTCCATCTGGGCAGAAGAGACAGCCAACCAGTTGCAGCTAGCCCAACAGATCAAGGAAGAAATGGGAAACATCCAGCAAAACCTTCCGGCGGGTTACGAAATACATACCAGCTATGACGCCACGGAATACATCCAGGAAGAACTGGATAAGATCTATGTACGCACCGGACTGACCATTCTGATCCTGCTACTCTTCGTTCTGTTGATCACCCGGAATTTCCGTTACCTGTTCCTGATTGTGATCAGTCTGAGTATCAACCTGTGTATTGCCGTGATCTTCTATTATCTGTTCGGTTTGGAAATGCAATTGTATTCGCTGGCCGGAATCACCATCTCGCTGAGTCTTGTCATCGACAACACCATTGTGATGACCGATCACATCCGGAGGCGGCACGACCTGAAAGCCTTCCTTTCCATTCTGGCAGCTACGCTGACCACCATCGGCGCCTTGGCAATCATCTTCTTCCTCGACGAACGAATCCGGTTGAACTTGCAGGACTTTGCCGCCGTTGTGATTATCAACCTGGCTGTTTCGCTGGCCGTAGCCCTTTTCCTGGTACCGGCCTTGATCGAGAAGATGCAACTCGCATCCATACACCGTACGCAACGCCGGTTTCATCCGTCGTGGCTCACGTATGCCGTCCTTTACTTCAACCGGTATTACCGCTGGCAGATCCGTCTGCTGTGCCAATGGAAGAAACTCTCCTGTGTCATACTGGTGCTGGTGTTCGGCTTGCCAGTCTTCCTCTTGCCGGAGAAAATCGAGTACGACGACAAGAAATGGTATTCGCATACCGACTCGTTGTGTATCGACACCTATAATTCACTGGTGCAGAAAGACGTGTGGAAGGAGAAAATCAAGCCTGCGCTCAACAAAGGACTAGGCGGAACCTTGCGTCTCTTCGTCGAGAAAGTATATGAAGGCAGTTACTTCACCCGCAACGACGAAACCGTGCTCAGCATCTCGGCCTCCATGCCGAGCGGAACAACCCTGGAACAGATGAATACGCTGGTCGGACGGATGGAAGCCTTTCTGAGTACCCATAAAGAGATCCGTCAGTTCCAGACAAGCATCTATAATGCCAAGCAGGCAAGTATCAACGTCTATTTCACCCGCGAGGCAGAACGGAGCGGTTTCCCTTATACGCTCAAGAGTAAAGTCATCAGCAAGGCGCTCCAATTAGGCGGCGGAAGTTGGAATGTCTGGGGACTGATGGACCAAGGCTTTAGCAACGACGTGCGGGAGAATGCCGGTTCGTACCGCATCGAAATGTATGGCTACAACTACGACGAACTGTATGCCTGGGCAGAAAAGCTGAAGGAGAAACTCCTCACCTACCGCCGTATCAAGGAAGTACTGATCAACTCGGAATATTCCTGGTGGAAAGATGATTATCAGGAATTCTATTTCAACCTGAACAAAGCCCGGATGGCACAAGAATCCATCCTGCCGATCGAGCTGTTCGCCTCGGTCAATCCGGTTTTCGGGAAGAACATCTACACCGGAACGATCCTGGTAGATAATGAAATGGAAAGTCTGCGTCTCTCTTCCCGCCAATCTGAGGAATATGATATCTGGAACATGCAGTTCCTGCCCCAGCGCATCGGAGACAAATACTTCAAGCTGTCTGATTTGGCGACAGTCGAGAAAGGTCAGATGCCGCAGCAGATTGCCAAGATCAACCAGCAGTATCGCCTCTGTCTGCAATACGAATACATCGGATCGAGCAACCAAGGACAGAAAATCCAGAAGAACATCGTCAAGGACTTCCAGAAGATCTTGCCCATGGGCTACACAGCCAAGGTAGAAAGCAGCTACTGGTCGTGGGGAAACGACGACAACAAGCAATATCTGCTGTTGTTCCTGATCATCGTCATCATCTTCTTCACCACGAGCATCCTTTTCAACTCGCTGAAGCAGCCGTTGTCGGTCATTTTCGTCATCCCGATTTCCTACATCGGTGTGTTCCTCACCTTCTACTGGTTCAAGCTAAACTTCGACCAAGGTGGCTTTGCCTCTTTCGTCCTGCTGTGCGGTATCACGGTGAATGCCAGTATCTATATCCTGAACGAATACAACCAGATTCGCGAGCGGTTCCCACGGATGCGGCCGATCCGCGCTTATCAGAAAGCCTGGAATGCCAAGATCACCCCGATCTTCCTGACCGTCATCTCAACGATCCTGGGTTTTATCCCATTCATGATCGGCGACGAGAAAGAAGCCTTCTGGTTTCCGCTGGCTGCCGGAACGATTGGCGGACTGATCATGTCGGTAATCGGTATCTATCTTTATCTGCCTATTTTCGTTCTCAAGCGGGAAAAGCAGAAGCCTGCTTGTAAAGCTTGAAAACTTTGCTTATTTTTGATGCGATAAAATCATTTTACCAACAAAAGCTAATCTATGGCAGACGATAAGAAGATTATTTTCTCAATGGTCGGAGTTAGCAAAGTCTATCCTCCGCAAAAACAGGTATTGAAAAACATATACCTTTCCTTTTTCTACGGAGCCAAAATCGGAATCATCGGATTGAATGGTTCGGGAAAATCAACCCTGTTGAAAATCATTGCCGGACTCGACAAGGATTATCAGGGAGAAGTTGTTTTCTCGCCCGGTTATTCTGTAGGTTATCTGGAACAGGATCCGCATCTGGAACCGGGAAAGACAGTAAAGGAAGTCGTACAGGAAGGTGTACAGGACATCGTGAATATATTAAAGGAATACGAGGAAGTCAACGAACGGTTCGGTGATCCGGAAGTATTGGAAGATCCGGACAAGATGGATGCTCTTATTGCCCGTCAGGCTGAATTGCAAGACAAGATTGATGCGACAGATGCCTGGAATCTGGATACCAAGCTCGAACGGGCGATGGATGCCTTACGTTGTCCGCCCGAAGATCAGCTTGTCGATACGTTATCAGGAGGTGAACGCCGTCGTGTAGCACTTTGCCGTTTGCTTCTCCAGCAACCGGATGTATTGTTGCTCGACGAGCCGACCAACCACCTGGATGCCGAGTCTATCGATTGGCTGGAACAACACTTGCAGCAATATGCCGGTACAGTGATTTGTATCACCCACGACCGTTACTTCCTGGATCACGTAGCAGGCTGGATTCTGGAATTAGACCGAGGCGAAGGTATTCCTTGGAAAGGAAACTATTCTTCTTGGCTTGATCAGAAGACCAAACGCATGGCACAAGAAGAAAAGCAGGCCAGCAAACGCCGTAAGACGCTCGAACGTGAGTTGGAATGGATCAATATGGCTCCCAAAGCTCGCCAGGCCAAAGGAAAGGCGCGCTTGAACTCGTATGAGAAGTTGCTGAACGAAGACCAGAAAGAACGCGAAGCCAAGCTGGAAATCTTCATCCCGAACGGTCCGCGCTTGGGTAACAAGGTCATCGAAGCCCATCATGTAGCCAAAGCCTTTGGCGACAAACTGTTGTTTGATGATCTCAACTTCACTCTGCCGCCTAACGGTATCGTCGGCGTCATTGGTCCGAATGGAGCCGGAAAGACAACACTCTTCAAGCTGATCATGGGACAGGAACAGGTTGATAACGGCTCTTTCGAAGTTGGAGAAACAGTGCGTATCGGATATGCCGACCAGACACATAAAGACATCGACCCGAAGAAATCAGTCTATCAGGTTGTATCCGGAGGCAATGAATTTATCCGTGTCGGTGGAAAGGAAATCAATGCCCGGGCTTATCTGTCGAAATTCAATTTCGCCGGAGCCGACCAGGAAAAGTTGTGCGGCGTGCTGTCGGGCGGAGAACGGAACCGCCTGCATCTGGCTCTTACACTGAAAGCCGAAGCCAACGTCTTGCTGCTCGACGAGCCGACCAACGACATCGACGTCAATACGCTGAGAGCCCTGGAAGAAGGATTGGAAAACTTTGCCGGCTGTGCCGTCGTCGTATCGCACGACCGCTGGTTCCTCGACCGCATCTGTACGCACATCCTTTCATTCGAAGGAAACTCAAATGTGGTATTCTACGAAGGAAGTTATTCCGAATACGAAGAATACAAACGTAAGCAATCAGGTTATGAAGAACCTAAACGCGTACGCTATCGTAAATTAATAGTCGATTAATCCATAACAAACATAACAATCATAGAGAACCATGAAAAGAAAATTAGCTATTTTAGGTATAGCAGGTATTTCCCTGATGGGAAGTCTGTCTGTACAGGCACAGAAAACAGAGAAATTATTCAACGGGAAAGACTTGTCGAATTGGGAATTTTTAGTTGACAAGAATTCAGTTCCTGCAGAACAAGTATATTCTGTCAAAGACGGCATGATTCAAATCGCTGGTCAGCCTTTTGGTTATATGTACACCAAACAGAAATACAGTAACTATAAACTGCATGTTGAATGGAGATGGCCCGACGGCAAAGAAGCCAACAGCGGTATCTTCCTGTTGATTGAAGACCTGAAGAATCCGTTCCCGAACGGTGTCGAATGCCAGTTGCATGCCGGTGATGCCGGTGACTTTGTTTTATTAGGAGGCTCAGATTTGGCTGAATTCCAAAACAAGCCCGGACAACCTCGTCCTGCTTTCCCTGTTGTTCAGAAACATACTAAATCGAGTGAGAATAAAGCCGGAGAATGGAATGAAGCCAACATCTTCGTGAAAGATGGAGTCATTACTGTATATATCAATGGTGTTTATCAGAATACAGGAACAAACAAGGTCAAAGAAGGTCACATCGGTTTGCAAAGCGAAGGCGGCCCGATCCAATTCCGCAATGTTACATTGACTCCGTGGGAATAAATAACATCCGAATCGGTTGGTTCATATGGCATTTTGCCATCATGACACACCGGGAAAAGATGAAACCCATAAAAACAAACAGTTCAGCAAAGCGAACTTTGCTGAACTGTTTGTTTTTATAGTCTATAAATATAAGACCAGTCCTCATCCATCATTTCGGATTGATACGAATCATCAAATGATCCTTCGGAATCTGTTCGCCAATCTGAACATTCACAGCTTCAACGACGCCTGCAACAGGAGCTACTACCCGATTCAGCATCTTCATGGCCTGATGGATTAACAGTAATTGACCAGCTTCCACTTCATCTCCTACTTTCACTTCCAGTTCAACGATCGTTCCTGGCAGATGAGAAATCACATCACCGGGAAAAGGTTTATGCCATACCGGACGATTCTTGAATTTTTCAGTCAGTGTCGTTTTGTATTTACGGGCAGTAACTACAAAATCCACCAATTCTTTCTTATTCTCTTCCATAGGCAAATATTTAGAATGGAGGCAGACCATGTTTCTTCGCAGGTCTATATTCCTCTTTCAAAATAGAAAGTTTCAAAGCATGCAGTAACAACGAACGAGTTTCTTTCGGTTCAATAACTGAATCAATAAAACCACGAGATGCAGCCACATACGGATTAGCAAACTTCTCGATATATTCTTTTACTTTTTCCTGACGCATAGCTTCCTGATCTTCAGCTGCCATGATTTCCTTACGGAAAATAATATTAGCAGCACCTTCCGGACCCATTACGGCAATTTCTGCACTTGGCCATGCAAACATAAAGTCTGCACCCAGGTGACGAGAGTTCATAGCAATGTAACCACCACCATAAGCTTTACGCAAAATCACTGTAATCTTTGGAACAGTTGCTTCTGAATATGCATACAATACTTTCGCGCCATGACGGATAACACCTGCATGTTCCTGATCAACACCAGGCAAATAACCAGGCATATCTTCCAATGTAATGATTGGAATATTGAATGAGTCGCAGAAACGGATGAAACGAGCAGCCTTATCAGCGCTGTCGCAATCCAATACACCGGCCAATACCATCGGCTGGTTAGCTACAAATCCAACTGTTTCACCGCCCATACGACCGAAACCGATCACGATGTTGGCAGCCCACATTTGCTGTACTTCCAGGAAGTCTGAGTCATCAACGATACATTTGATTACATCACGAACATCATACGGCTGTTTAGGATCAGCAGGAACGATTTCTTCAATATTCAACATTGCTGTCGGTTCCTTCGGCTCAACCATCTTAGCTCGTTCCTGGTTATTCCAAGGAATGAAGCTAACCAAACGTTTTACCTGATCGAAACATTCCTGTTCACTCTTGGCATAGAAATGAGCATTTCCTGTAATTTCAGCATGAACACGAGCTCCGCCCAAATCTTCCATCGAGATATCTTCACCCAAGACAGTCTTGATTACGTTCGGACCAGTAATAAACATCTTAGAAATATTTTCAACTACAAAGACGAAGTCTGTCAAGGCAGGAGAATAAACAGCACCACCGGCACACGGACCTAAGATCAAAGAGATCTGAGGAATAACACCTGAAGCAATCGTATTCCGATAGAAAATCTCTCCGTAACCAGCTAATGCACCCACACCTTCCTGAATACGAGCACCACCTGAATCATTGATACCAATGATCGGACACTTCATCTTCAAGGCATGATCCATGATCTTTGTAATCTTACGAGCATGTTGCAAACCCAATGAACCACCGGCAACCGTGAAGTCCTGAGCATAAATACATACAGGAGCACCAAAAATAGTACCAGTTCCTGTTACAACGCCATCACCCGGCAGGTCTTTCTTGTCCATACCGAAATCACGACCATCATGCTTTACAAACAAGTCATACTCGTGAAAAGAATTCTTGTCCAACAAAGAAAGAATACGGTCGCGGGCAGTCATCTTACCCATAGCAATCTGCTTTTCAATAGCAGCTTCGCCTCCACCCATTTCCACAACAGCTTTCTTTTCTCTGAGGGCCTGAATGTTTTTACTTAAATCTGTCATAAAACTAATATTTATAAATTACTTCGCCCTGTTTACCTAGCAGGAATGCTATTCAAACAAGGCGACAACTATATCTTTTTATTTCCCTATAGCTTTTGCTCGGTATGAACAACGTACCGAACCTTTAATGATATTGTTCAACTTGGATTTATTAAGCTGGCGACGGATAGCCGAAATGTTATCTATAAACACATGTCCTGCCAGATGTTCGCATTCGTGCTGAACGACACGAGCTGCAAAACCCGTAACTTCTTCTTCGTGTTCCTGCCAGTTTTCGTCATAATACTTAACACGAATCCGTACCGAACGAGCTACTTTCTCATGAATACCAGGCAAACTCAAACAACCTTCTTCCATTGAAACAGTTTCTTCGCTCTTCTCCAGAAATACAGGATTGATCATTGCACGCTTGAATCCTTTACATTCCGGATAATCATCCTTCAATACGTCGGCATCAAGAACCAGGATTTGCAACGACAAACCTACCTGTGGTCCAGCCAAGCCTACACCATCAGCATGGTACATCGTCTCAAACATATTTGCAATCAGTTGTTTCAAATCAGGATAATCCTGAGGAACCGTTTCAGCCTCTTTTCTCAAAACAGGCTGACCATATAAATATACGGGTAAAATCATATTATAATTTATATTTTTTACTTTCTAAATAAGCTTGAAGAATTATCACCGCACTGATCTCATCCACCAGGGCTTTTTCCTGACGTTTTTTCTTCTTCAATCCACCATCAAGCATCGCCTGATGAGCCATTACTGAGGTAAAACGCTCATCATAATACTCTACCGGAATATGAGGAATTGTTCTTTTCAGATGAGAGACAAAGGCCTCGACATATTTCATATTTTCGGAAGGCTCGTTATTCATTTGTTTAGGCTGCCCTACTATAAATAAATCAACCGGCTCTTTCGATACGTAATCGGACAAAAACTTGACTAATTCTCCACTCGGCACTGTTGTCAGGCCATTTGCTATAATCTGCAAGGTATCTGTCACAGCTACCCCTGTCCGTTTTCGGCCATAATCGATTGCTACAATTCTTCCCATGGCTGCAAAGATACAATATTTATAAATACGGAATTACACAAATGCTGAAAATCTGTGCATCACTTGTCAATATGCATTCTTCTCTCCCCGACACATATTCAGCAATGTCACCACTATAATCTTCAGATCCAAGAAGAAAGACCAGTTTTCTATATACCATACATCACGCTTAACACGTCCTTCCATTTGCTCCAGCGTTTTTGTTTCACCGCGATAGCCTGTTACTTGTGCCCAGCCTGTCACACCCGGTTTCACCAAATGCCGGACCATATACTTATCTATCAGGGCAGAATATTGTTCGGTATGCTTTAACATGTGCGGACGTGGACCAACCACCGACATATCTCCTTTCAATACATTGATAAACTGAGGAAATTCGTCCAGATTAGTTCTCCGCAGGAAATCTCCAATCTTCGTTTTTCTGGGATCGTCTTTCACGGCTTGCAATGTATCAGCTTCAGCATTTACACGCATCGTACGGAATTTATAACATTCAAAATCCCGTCCATACAGTCCGGTACGTTTCTGCTTGAAAAATATAGGTCCCGGCGAACTCCGTTTGATCAGGAAGCCGACAATGATGTATAAAAAAGGAAAGATCGTACAAAGAATGCCCAGCGAGAAAACAATGTCGAAAGCACGTTTCAAGGCCCGGTTGTAAAACGCCTGCAATGGCTCACGGCGTAATGTCAACAACGGGATTGACTCCATGATTTCCATCACCATACTCTTCTTGATGTTTCGGTAAATCTCAGGAACCATATAAAAACGGATCATGTTTTTCTCTGAGAAATTCAAGAGGCGAAGGATCTTTTCATCGTTCGTTCCCGGCAAGGTACAATAGATCTCATCAATATCTTTTTCCAAGGCATATTTCTCTACCTGATCAGTCGTTCCCAGATAATTCGGGAGAATATCTTTCAATACCAGATTATCGTCAAAGAATCCTAAGATATTAAAGCCGGATGATATATCGTCTTTCATGACACGATATAATTCCATTCCGTTCTTTCCTGCTCCCACAATGATTATCTTCTTGAAATTGTATCCTTTGCGGCGATAGAACTTCAACAGCATACGCACAAAGACACGCCAACAGGAGAAAACAACCAGCGTGGACACATAATACAACAATAAGAATGTGGCGAGAACATCTCCGATGTTCAAGAATATTAGACATGTACTAAACAGGAATATCAGCAACGTCAACAGCCCACAGGCCCGCTGAACTACCTTATCCAAATAAACAATCGACTTATGCAATTGTATGGGTACAAAATACAAAGAGAGGAAATAGCAGAAATTCAGCAGCAAAAGGACTTCCCGGATATTATATTCGATTGCCCGTGTATAATAAGGTACTAAAAGGCTATATATAAGAATGAACATACAATTCAATACTGCCAAATCGCCAATCCCGATCAACCATTGAATTAAATAGCTATGTCTTTTATCAAATTCCATTTTTTCCCTGTTTACGTAACACAAATATACCTAATTATTTCGAGCAGACAAGAAGGATTCTTACAAAATCCGAACAAAACAGCATTCTAAGCCCAAACAACAGGTTGGAAGAAAAGAAGGTGTGCCAAATGGAGTAACTCTTCTCCATCGGCACACCTTATCAATTATTTGGATTCAAGTTTGCCAGCTTTACGCCGGCCTGCGCGGAAACCGCACGTGTAAAACTTGAAATTAAGCCTCTACATCCCAGTTTTCAGCAGCCAAACGCTTATAGCTACGCAGACGCCACTTAGCATTGTCTTCAGCAGCCTGGAACAATTCAGCAGCTTCAGCCGGATATTGTTTCATAACAGATGCGAAACGTACTTCACCCTTCAGGAAGTCCTGGAACTTGCTCCAATCCGGTTCTTTGCTATCCAATGTGAACGGATTCTTGCCTTCTGCTTCCAATGCCGGGTTGTAACGCCACAAGTGCCAGTAACCGCATTCAACAGCAGCCTTTTCTTCAGCCTGTGACTTACCCATACCCTTCTTCAAACCATGGTTGATACAAGGAGCATAAGCAATGATCAAAGAAGGACCGTCGTAAGCTTCAGCTTCGCGGATTGCCTTCAATGTCTGAGCCTGGTCAGCGCCCATAGCAATCTGAGCAACATATACATAACCGTATGTAGTAGCCATCAAGCCCAGGTCTTTCTTACGAACACGCTTACCAGCAGCAGCAAACTTAGCAATAGCACCTACCGGAGTAGATTTAGATGACTGTCCACCTGTATTAGAGTAAACTTCAGTATCCAATACCAAGATGTTTACATTCTTACCAGAAGCGATTACATGATCCAAACCTCCGTAACCGATATCGTAAGAAGCACCGTCACCACCAATGATCCACTGAGAACGTTTAACCAAGAAGTGAGACAATTCAGCGATAGTTGCGCAGTTAGCACATTTATCTTTAGCAGCTTCAACCATCGGGATGATCTTTTCTGCCAATTCTTTTGTCTTGTCTGCATCGTTCTGGTTTTCAATCCAAGCCTGGAATACTTCTTTGTATTCAGCCGGAGTTGCTTCAGCAGCGATTGCTTCTTCCATAGCCTTCTGGATGCGAGCACGCATCTTTTCGTTGGCCAATTCCATACCTAAACCAAATTCACAGAAGTCTTCGAACAATGAGTTTGCCCAAGCCGGACCGTGACCCTTTTCGTTGGTTGTATACGGAGTAGAAGGAACAGAACCTGAGTAGATAGATGAACAACCTGTTGCATTGGCAACCATTTCACGATCACCGAACAACTGAGAAATCAACTTCACATACGGAGTTTCACCACAACCTGAACATGCGCCAGAGAACTCAAACAACGGAGTAGCGAACTGTGAGTTCTTCACATTCGACTTCACGTCAACCAAGCTCTGTTTTGTCTTCACGTTAGCTACGCAGTAATCCCAGTTGGCAGCTTCTGCTTCCTGACCTTCCAGCGGAACCATGCTCAAAGCCTTGTTGCCCTTGAATCCCGGACAGACATCAGCACAGTTACCACAACCCAAGCAGTCCATAACGTCAACCTGCATACGGAAAGCCATACCCTTCATTGTAGCCGGAGCTTTCACCGCGATTGTAGCGAAGTTTGCACCCTTCAGTTCTTCTTCATCCAATACGAACGGACGGATAGCTGCGTGAGGACAAACATAAGCACACTGGTTACACTGGATACAGTTCGCTTCATTCCATACCGGAACAAATGTTGCTACACCACGTTTTTCATATTTAGCAGTACCTTGATGCCAAGTACCATCTTCAATACCCTTGAATGCAGAAACCTTCAACAGGTCACCATCCTGTGCATTGATCGGACGAACTACTTCGTTGATGAAAGCAGGATCGTTGTTGGCAGCCTTTTCATCAGCAGGCAGATTAGCCCAAGCCGGATCAACTGTCAACTGATGGTATTCACCACCACGGTCAACGGCAGCATAGTTCTTGTTAACCACATCTTCACCCTTCTTACCGTATGACTTCACGATGAACTTCTTCATCTGTTCGATAGCCAGATCAACAGGAATTACTTCTGTGATACGGAAGAATGCAGACTGCAGGATGGTATTGGTACGATTACCCAAACCGATTTCCTGAGCAATCTTCGTTGCATTGATATAATAAACTGTGATATTCTTCTGAGCGAAATAACGTTTTACGTTGTTTGGCAAATTCTTAGCCAGTTCTTCACCTTCCCAGATTGTATTCAGCAAGAAGGTACCGTTTTCACGCAAACCGCGAGTCACATCATACATGTGCAGATATGCCTGAACGTGGCAAGCAACGAAATTAGGCGTATTTACCAAATAAGTTGAACGGATCGGATGATCACCGAAACGCAAGTGAGAACAAGTGAAACCTCCAGACTTCTTAGAGTCATAAGCGAAATAAGCCTGGCAGTATTTGTTCGTGTTATCACCGATGATCTTCACAGAGTTCTTATTAGCACCTACTGTACCGTCGGCACCCAAACCATAGAATTTAGCTTCGAACATGCCTTCGCCGCCCAAAGCAATTTCTTCTTTCTTAGGCAGAGATGTGAAAGTTACATCATCTTCGATACCGATTGTAAACTGATTCTTCGGCATAGCCATAGCCAAGTTTTCATAAACAGCCAAGATCTGAGCCGGAGTTGTATCCTTAGATCCCAAACCATAACGACCACCTACGATCAGCGGAGCATTTTCTACGCCATAGAAACAATCTTTTACGTCCAGATACAACGGTTCGCCGTTAGCTCCCGGTTCTTTTGTACGATCCAGAACAGCAATACGTTTTGCAGTCTTAGGTACAGCTGCCAAGAAATGCTTAGCAGAGAACGGACGATACAAGTGAACAGATACCAAACCAACTTTTTCACCCTTGCTTGTCAAATAATCGATTGCTTCGCGAGCAGCTTCGGTTACTGAACCCATAGCGATGATAACGCGTTCTGCATCTTCAGCACCATAGTAATCGAACAAGCCATATTTACGACCTGTGATCTTGCTGATTTCGTTCATGTACTCTTCTACGATAGCAGGAACAGCTTCATAGAATGAATTAGAAGATTCTCTGTGCTGGAAGAAGTGATCCGGGTTTTCAGCCATACCACGAGCTACCGGCTTCTGCGGATTCAAGGCACGGGCACGGAATTCAGCCAACGCTTTCTGATCGATCAGCGGAGCCAAATCTTCATTTTCCAACTTTTCAATCTTCTGGATTTCATGTGAAGTACGGAAACCATCGAAGAAGTTGATGAACGGCACACGTGACTTCAATGTTGCCAGGTGAGCAACACCAGCCAAATCCATCACTTCCTGAACTGAACCTTCGCACAACATGGCGAAACCTGTCTGACGACAAGACATAACATCCTGATGGTCGCCAAAAATACACAAGGCATGAGAAGCCAATGTACGGGCAGAAACATGGAATACGCAAGGCAGTAATTCACCTGCAATCTTATACATGTTCGGGATCATTAACAACAAACCTTGAGAAGCGGTATAAGTAGTTGTCAACGCACCTGCCTGCAAAGAACCATGAACAGCTCCAGCAGCACCACCTTCTGATTGCATTTCCTGAACCATTACAGTTTCGCCGAAGATATTCTTGCGGCCAGCTGCTGCCCATTCATCTACATGTTCTGCCATAGTAGATGACGGAGTGATCGGATAAATAGCAGCTACTTCACTGAACATATACGAAATATGTGCAGCTGCTTCATTACCGTCACATGTGATAAATTTCTTTTCTTTTGTCATAGATCTATAAACTATTAGTATGTAAAGATTCTCAATATAAAAAGCCGAAGAGCCAAAGCGGTATCAGATTGCCTTCACCTATCTTTGTCTGGTCAACGGCATAATACATATCTGCACTGTTTTTAAACTTCATATTATCTTCTATCCGAAAATGATATGACTGATTCACCAAGAAATGAGCATTCTTAATGCCGGCATTCACTTCATTGTCTTTCTGAAGCTGATTAAAGAAGAACGACTCGCGCGCTACATTCTTGTTCACCTCTTCCACCGGACAAATGGGATACATCAGATTCGAATTGTATAAATAAACCTTCGAAGGCTTCTTCGGAAATGATTCTCCTCGTGGATACAAGATATTAACCAAACGGGCATCAGCCAGGTATTTGATGTAATTCATCACCGTTGCCCGCGAAGTCTCTATTTCTTTACTCAACTGGCTCACGTTGGGCGAACCCGGGCCATATACAGCCAGCAAATATAATAATTTTCTCAACTTGGGCAGATAACTTTGCTCTATTTGTTTAATATAAAGTACGTCTACCTCCAGCATCATGTTCATCGTTTTCAGCAGATTCTCCGAAAAATTCCGCTTTTCCCGAAAAAAAGGATAAAAACCATGATGCATATAGTCTTGAAAATAGTCCAAGGGATTTACTTGATTCGAGATGTCTTCTGCTATCTGCCGGTGATGCTGGATCAGTTCGGCAAACGAATAGGAAGGGAAATTATTTCCCGTCATCATATTCAGAAACTCACGGAAAGAGAATCCCCGCAGATTATAAGAGACAACCTTTCCGGCCAGATCCGGATTCTCTTCCTTCAGGCGCATGACCGACGAACCGGAAAAGACTATGCGCAGATTGGGGAAATGATCATAACAATACCGCAGCTCTTTTGACCAGTCTGAATACTTGAATACCTGGTCGATCAATAATACTTCCCCACCGTTACGCTGGAACTCATCAGCGAAATCGACCAATGTACGCGCCGTGAAATAAAAGTGATTCAAATTGACATACAGGCATTTCTTATTGTCTGCGCCAAAGTATTCACGTGCATAATCCAACAAGAAAGTCGTTTTTCCAACACCTCTGGAACCTTTAATTCCTATCAGACGGTCATTCCAATTGATCTCGTCCATCAATTCCCGCCGAACGGAAGGTTGCAAATGTTCCACCAAATATTTATGTGTACGAAAAAATGATTCCACCTGCTATTTCTCACTTTATCATTAACAGCGCAAAGATAAACAACTTCTATAAAATTGCAAAGCAGAGTTTGCAATTTTACCTTCTGAAGGGATGAATTTTCATTCGCATCGCTTTTATTTGCGTCAACCCCTTTTATTTATAAAGAGATTTTAAGTCAACTAAATCCGTTAAATGACAGTTTTTTACCGTTTCACCCTTGTGAAGAGATCGTTTCACCTGGGTGATACGATCGTTCCACTTAGGTGATACGATCATTCCACCCGGGTGGAGCGATCAATTTTCCGGCATAAAGCCTAAAAATCATGCAGCAATCGATTTCCTGCTAAAAAACAGACCTTTCGACCAGCGAAATAACTTATCTTTGTAGCAATATCAGACTAAGCATAAAACACAGACAACATGAAGAAACGACTTCTGTATCTTTTTACCTGCATGTATTTATTGTTACCTTTTCATATCCAGGGTGAAGAAGGATTTAGCCAGGCGTTAAAAATCAGTCTGACGGGGAAAATCTACAAAAACTTGTCGTTCACTGTGGAAGAAGACTTGCGATCGGCTATTGACTTTTCGCAACTGCAATGGCTTTTGGGTACAGCCGAACTTAATTATAAGATACATCCTCGGATAAAGGCAGGTGTGGCTTATATGCATCTGCTCAATCTGTATGACAACACACAGCACCGGCATCGCTATTTATTATATGTAACGGCCAAACAGCCGTGCGGTTCGTTTGTATTTTCTGTTCGGGAACGTTTCCAGAGCACGTATGCCAAACATAAAAAGCAACCGACCAGTTATTTGCGGTCCATGCTCACTTTGCAATATCACATTCCGAAATCAGATTTTTATCCCTTTGTATATGCCGAGACATTCAATAATACTTATCGGGGAAGTATGGCGCTCGACCGTCTTCGTTTGTCGGCCGGATGCGATTATCGGCTGAATTCACGCAACCAGATCCAGCTGTACTACCGATATCACTTCCTATATGCTCCCGATCCGGTCAATGCGCCACAAGGAATCGGCCTGACTTTTTCGCATCGGTTTTAATGTTGCTTTCTTTTGTGCATAAAAAAACCGGTATTCCCGGAAGTCATTGCTGCTATCCTGGAATACCGGTTACAGAACCGAAGAATATATATTATTTCTTGAAGTAACGGTTGAACAAACCTTCGAATCCTTTACCATGACGAGCTTCGTCCTTGCACATTTCATGAACAGTGTCATGGATAGCATCCAGGTTCAATTGTTTAGCGCGAGTTGCGATACGTTTCTTATCTTCGCAAGCACCCTGTTCTGCATTCATGCGTTTTTCCAAGTTTGTCTTGGTATCCCAAACAACATCACCCAGCAATTCTGCGAATTTAGCTGCATGTTCAGCTTCTTCCCAAGCATAACGTTTGAATGCTTCTGCTACTTCAGGATAGCCTTCACGATCAGCCTGACGACTCATGGCCAAATACATACCCACTTCCGTACATTCTCCCATAAAATGAGCATTCAAATCCTTGATCATTTCTTCGTCACAACCTTTAGCTACGCCAAGTACATGTTCGTCTGCAAAAGACAAAGCACCTGTTGTTTCTACTAATTCTTTGAACTTGCTCTTTGGTTGTTTACACTGCGGACAGAAATCTGGAGCTTCGTCACCTTCATGAACATAACCACATACTGTACAAATCCATTTCTTTTTCATAATCGCTAATTTTATTGGTTGTTATTACTATTAATTCTTTTATTGTATCACAAAGATACGCTCTCCTTCCGAATTATTCAAGTAACTTCCGATTGAATTCTTTTATGGAGATATCAAAAAAATTTATCACCCGAAATCATACGGTTGCACCAAACGATTTTCGTGACTTTCAAAAATGATTCCCGTTTCTTTTGAAAACGGTTCTCACGGGTTTCATTTTCCAATCCATAAGCACAGTCTGAATCTTTTCATTCAATTTTTTCTGTTAGTATTGGGATTCTTCCAAAGAAAGTGTATATTTGCCCTTAATAATAATCTTAAACAAACACCCATGAAGAAAACTTTTCTTTTACTATTAGCAGCCATCGCATTACCAGCATGGTCACAACGTGATGCGTCAGTCCGCATTTATCCGGACAAAGGTACAACAACAATCAACAAAAACATGTATGGGCACTTTGCCGAACACCTGGGAAGCTGTATTTACGGCGGGCTTTGGGTTGGTCCGAACAGTGATATTCCGAACACACAAGGTTACCGGACCGATGTATTGGAAGCCTTAAAGAAATTGCAAGTCCCGGTACTTCGCTGGCCCGGCGGTTGCTTTGCCGACGAATATCATTGGATGGATGGAATCGGACCTAAAGAGCAACGCCCCAAAATGGTGAATAACAACTGGGGAGGAACCATTGAAGACAACAGCTTCGGAACACACGAATTCCTGAATTTATGCGAACTGCTTGGGTGCGAACCCTACGTAAGCCTGAATGTCGGTAGTGGTAGTGTAGAAGAAATGGCCAAATGGATTGAATATATGACCTCGGAAGGCGATAGTCCGATGGCCCGGTTAAGGAGACAAAACGGACGAGACAAAGCCTGGAAAGTTAAATATATCGGAGTCGGCAACGAAAGCTGGGGCTGCGGAGGAAGCATGCGTCCGGAATACTATTCAGACCTATATCGCCGCTACTCTACATATTGCCGGAATTATGACGGGAATCAGCTATTTAAAATAGCCAGCGGAGCCAGCGATTATGATTACAATTGGACAGAAGTCCTGATGAAAAACGTAGGAGGCCGTATGGATGGTCTTTCCTTACATTATTATACGGTAACAGGTTGGAGCGGAAGTAAAGGTTCGGCAACCGAATTTGATCCGGATGATTTCTACTGGACCATGGGAAAATGCCTGGAAATTGAACCGGTCATCCAGAAGCATATCCAAATCATGGATAAATATGATCCGAAAAAGAACATTGCCCTGATGGTTGATGAATGGGGAACTTGGTGGGATGTAGAACCGGGAACCAATGCCGGTCATCTTTACCAGCAGAATACAATGCGCGATGCTTTCGTTGCTGCACTGACATTAAACCTGTTCCATAAATACTGCGACCGTATCCAGATGACGAATATTGCACAAATCGTAAACGTGCTTCAATCGGTTATTCTTACCAATGGAAAAAAGATGCTCCTGACACCTACCTATCATGTATTCGAAATGTATAAAGTGCATCAAGATGCCACCTGGTTGCCGTTGGATCTGATTTGTGATCAGGTAAAAGTGAGAGACAATCGTACAGTTCCGATGCTGAGTGTTTCGGCCTCGAAAGATAAAGCCGGAAAAATCCACATCAGTCTGGCCAATGTCGACCTCGAACAAACCGAAGACGTACAGATTAATCTGCAAGGCATGCAACTCCAGGAAGTGAGCGGTCGTATCCTGGCCGGCAAGAACATCAATGCACACAATACATTCGAACAACCCAACCAAGTAGAACCTAAAGAATTCAAAGGTGCAAAGATTGAAAAAGACGGAACATTACATATCCAAATGCCCGCCCAGTCGATTGTAGTACTTGAAGTACAATAAAAATTACTCCTACAAAAAACTTCCACTTCCATCCGAACAAAGCGGATACAGAAGTGGAAGTTTCTGTATAAATCAACAGACAGGAACTATTTCCGTAGCTTTCTCTCCACAAAAGTTTTGATAAAATCAACCGTATCATCAATACCTAATATCGAAGCATCGATGGAAAGGTTATAAGAAGCGGAAGCGCCCCATGTTTTATTTGTATAATAATTATAGTAAGATGCGCGTCCTTTATCCGTCTTCGTCATCAGATTCTTCGCTTCTTCAACAGAAACGCCCATGCTCTCGACAATACGCTGAACGCGAATCTCCGGATTATTGTGAATAAAGAAGCTGATACAAGCCGGATCATCCCGCAAAATATAATCGGCACAACGGCCAACCATCACACACGATTCTTTGGCAGCCAGATTCCGGATCGCTTCACTTTGAATACGGAATAACTCATCATTGGATAATATATCATTATACGGCATAAACATACCCATATACGGATATCCCATAGTAAAGGCATAAGCCATTCCACTCGAAGCCCGCTCGTCAGCCTTCTCAAAGACTTCGGTACACAAGCCGCTTTCGCGAGCAGCTACGGCTATCAGTTCTTTATCATAATAACCAATACCCAAAAGCTTCGCCAATTTCATTCCAATTTCGCGGCCTCCACTTCCAAACTGGCGACCAATCGTCAATATCATTCGGTTCTTATTATTTTCCATTTCTATGTCGTGTTTTTCTATAAAACCTATATCGCAAATCTATCTGTTTTCTTTCAAGAAAACAAATTTCAACGATAAAAAACCAAGGAGAACATAGTAAACTGTTTATTTCACAACCACGCAGAACGGATCAATAAAAGCATAAACGGGAAATAAAAAAATCCGCCTTGCACAACACAAGACGGATTCTTTATCCTTTTACTTCATTTCGTAATCAAAACTTAGAAATTTTATCGATCCGGCGCTGATGACGTCCGCCTTCAAAAGGAGTACTGAAGAAAGCATCCAAGACTTTCAATGCTTCTTCTTCAGAGATAAAGCGTCCCGGCATAACCAATACATTCGCATCATTATGCGCACGGGCCAACGCAGCCAGCTCTTCTTTCCAGCAAAGGGCAGCACGAATACCCAGATGCTTATTCAAGGTCATGCTAATACCATTGCCTGATCCACAAATAGCGATACCAGGATAAACTTCACCCTCTTCTACAGCCTTTGCCAAAGGATGTGCAAAGTCAGGATAATCACAACTCTCAGTGGAATTTGTTCCAAAATCCTTAAATTCCCAACCTCTTTCAGACAAGACCTTCTTTACAAACTCCTTCAGAGTAAATCCTGCATGATCACAACACAATCCGATTACTTTCATAAGATTCTTATTCTGCCAATAATTCTTTTACCTGTTTATATACATTCTGACCTGTAAAGCCTAATTTCTCGTCGAGCACTTTATAAGGAGCTGAATAACCGAAAGAACTCATTCCCCATACACGGCCATTGAAACCAACCAAGCTTTCCATGCTTACCGGCAAACCAGCTGTCAATGCAAAGTTCTTGGCATCCGGTCGAATAACAGAATACTGATAATCTTTAGCCTGGCTACGGAACAATCCTTCAGAAGGAATAGATACGATACGAACCTTTACACCATCAGCCCGCAATAATGCAGCACCATCAACCAATGTTGAAACTTCAGAACCTGAAGCAATCAGCGTAACATCCGGATTCGCGTCTTCGTTTAAGATATAAGCACCTTTTTCTGCTCCCAAAGCATCCTGATATCGGTCTCCCTGAGAAGGAAGATCCACTACATTTTGCCGTGACAGGATCAAAGCAGTAGGTGTCGATGTATTTTCCATTGCCATCTTCCAGGCAACAGTTGTTTCTGCACCATCAGCCGGACGAAGTACCAACATCGAATTATTTCCTTTATGATTCTTCAGCTTCTCCAACAAACGCACTTGCGCCTCTTGTTCTACTGGCTGATGAGTCGGTCCATCTTCACCCACACGGAAAGCATCATGTGTCCAGATAAACTTAACCGGCTGTTCCATCAAAGCGGCCATTCGTAAAGCAGGCTTCATATAATCAGAGAAGACAAAGAACGTACCGCAAGCAGCAATGACACCGCCATGCAATGACATACCAATACAGATACAAGCCATAGTCAATTCAGCCACACCTGCCTGGAAAAAGGCTCCACTGAAGTCACCCTTCACAAATGCATGTGTCTTCTTCAAGAAACCGTCAGTCTTATCTGAATTAGACAAATCGGCAGAAGCACAAATCATGTTCTCAACCGATGAAGCCAATACACCCAATACGGTAGCCGAAGCAACACGAGTAGCCTGATTAGCTTTCTGCTGAATACCTGCCCAATCTATTTCAGGTATTCTACCGGCAAACCAGTTGTCCATTTTCACGGCCAAATCCGGATGAGCTTCTGCCCAAGCCTTCTTAACGGCTTTCTTTTCTTCCATCAACGCATTAAGTTCAGCTTCACGCTTCGCATACAATGCAGCAACTTCAGGGAAAATAACAAATGGATTCTCAGGATCACCACCTAAATTCTTAATCGTTTCCTCGATAGAAACACCTGCTGCCGATAAAGGCTGGCCATGTGTTGAAACTTTATTTTCGTAACTGCTATGATCAGCGCCCAAAGCACCTTTACCCATAACAGTCGTACCAATAATCAAAGTAGGTTTTTCTTTTTCTGCTTTTGCATCTTTCAATGCTTGACGAATAGCATCTGCATCATTACCATTAATCGAAATAACTTTCCAGCCCCATGCCTCATACTTTAAAGCGACATTCTCATTGTCTACTTCATCCACTTTTGTAGAGAGCTGAACATTATTGGCATCATAGAACATAATCAAATTGTCCAAACCTAATGTTCCGGCTACGCGTCCTGCTCCTTGAGAAATTTCTTCCTGGATACCACCATCCGAAATATATGCATAGATCGTCTGGTCCATTACTTCTTTTCCCAAACGAGCTTGCAAGAACTTGGCTGCAATAGCTGCACCTACAGCATAGGTATGTCCTTGTCCCAATGGTCCAGATGTATTCTCAATACCTCTTTCTACATTTACTTCCGGATGTCCTGGTGTTACTGTACCCCACTGACGGAAATTCTTCAATTCATCCATAGAGAACTTTCCAGTCAAAGCCAATACAGAATATAACATAGGTGACATGTGTCCCGGATCCAAGAAGAAACGGTCACGACCTTCCCATTTTGGATTTTTCGGATCATACACTAAGAATTCAGAGAACAATACGTTTACGAAGTCTGCACCACCCATCGCACCTCCAGGATGACCTGATTTAGCTTTTTCAACCATTGATGCAGCAAGAATACGTATATTATCGGCTGCTCTATTCATTAATTTAATGTCGTTCATATCGCTATTCGTTAATTCGTTTGCAAATTTAAAGATAATTCATTAGTAAAGCAATCGCTGTGACACGAATACGCCACTTTTTATGAAAATAAATTTGACACACATAAGAATCACAAAGAAAAACAAACTCCTTTATTCAACAAATCGTCATACTTTTCCTTATTGAAAGTATAATAGAAAGCGCCTCGTTTTGATGAACTTTTGTCTTTTTCCTCCAGCTTCTCTAATATATTCATAGAATTAATCTTCTTGCGGAAATTTCTCTTATCCAACGGAGCTTGATAAATAGCTTCATAAAGAGTCTGCAATTGTGGTAAAGTAAATTTTTCAGGGAGCAGATTAAATCCGATTGGATGAGTTGCTGCTTTACGCTGCAAAATAGCAATCGAATCTTTTATCATTTGCTCGTGATCAAAAATCAGTTCTGGCAGTTCGGTTATCTTAACCCAAACAGCATCATGGGCTTTCAGCGTATCTACATCTATACTAGCCATATTGACCAGTGCATAATAAGCAGCAGAGATAACCCGCTCTCCTAGATCACGGGTTATCTCGCCATAAACTCCTACTTGCTCCATAAATAAATTGTCAACTCCAGAACAATCTGTCAGGACTCTATTTGCAGCCTGCGACACACTTTCTCCTTCACGAACGAATCCGCCCATTAAAGACCACGAACCTTTCAAAGGTTCAAATGAACGTCGATACAACAGAACATGCAACTCGCGGTTATCGAATCCAATCAAGATGCAATCAACTGCTACAAAAAATTTAGACTCACCTTGATAATATAATGTTGACATAATATTTAGGATTTTATAAACGTAAATCAAGCCAGACGTCTGGCACCATCACTAATTACGACATTGTACAATTTTGGCTCATGTCCGAACTTCTTTGTATATTCTGCAAAGGCTTTCGCAACAAAAGCATCGTATTTGTCTGCTTTTACCAAGTTAATGGTACAGCCTCCGAAACCGCCTCCCATCACACGAGAACCAGTTACGCCGCATTCTTTAGCAATGTCGTTCAAGAAGTCAAGTTCTTCACAGCTTACTTCATACAGTTTGCTCATGCCGTGATGCGTACCATACATTTTTTCTCCGACAGTTTCGTAGTCACCTTTTTCCAAAGCATCACAGACATCCAATACGCGTTGAATTTCTTCAATGACATATTCTGCACGCATATAATCTTCTGCACTAACATCGGCCTTAACTTCGTTCAACATGTCCATGGTAGCGTCTCTCAAGAATTCTACTTCCGGATGATTACGCTTAATGGCAGCTACTACGTTTTCGCAAGACTGACGGCGTTTGTTGTATGCAGACGAAGCCAATTCATGTTTTACCACAGAATCCAACAATACCAGTTTATAACCGGCTGCTTCCGGATCAAACGGGAAATACTTGTATTCCAATGAACGGCAGTCCAAACGGATCAAATGACCTTTCTTTCCAAAAACAGAAGCAAATTGGTCCATGATACCGCAGTTCACACCACAATAGTTATGTTCTGTTGACTGTCCGATCTTTGCCAACTCGAACTTATCTATATTTAAATCAAATAATTCGTTTAAAGCAAAAGCATAAGTACTTTCTAATGCTGCAGAAGAAGACATACCAGCACCCAGAGGAACATCACCTGCAAATGTAGTATCAAATCCTTGAATATTACCTCCGCGTTTGATGATTTCACGACATACACCGAAGATATAACGAGCCCAGCTAGCCTGCGGTGCATCATTTTCTGTCAAACCAAATTCTGCATAATCATTCAAGTCGATAGAAAAAGCACGGACTTTTCCTGTTCCATTCGGTTTGATTTCTGCGATCATACCTTTATCGATAGCACCCGGGAAAACAAATCCACCATTATAATCAGTATGTTCTCCTATCAAATTAATACGACCAGGTGATGCAAAGAAAGCACCCGATGTATTAAACAGCTCTTGAAACTTTTTACTAATCTTCTCTTTCATAATGATAATAATATTCAATTAAAAAAATAAGCAGCTAAGTAGAATAGTAACCCTACTTAGCTACTTTATACTCACAAACAAAACGATTAAGATCTTATTCTACCGGAATATCCTTATTGACATTCTTGCTTCCTACCAAAGCATAATACAGCAAATATGCTAAACCAAAGAGGATAACGAAATAACTTACCTGGAAACCAGCCATATCTGCTACAACACCTTGAATCAATGGTAAAATACCACCACCGCAAACCATCACCATAAAGAATCCGGAAGCAGCCTCTGTATATTTACCTAAACCTTCAACTGCCAAGTTAAAGATACCACCCCACATAATAGATGTACACAGACCACAAAGAGCCAGGAACATGATACCAATAGGAACTTCAACCATACCGAATGACAAGCTAGCCAAGAATACCGGCATACTTACTTTCGTTGTAATCGGAGCAAAGATGGCGATCAGGATAAATACAAGACCTACAGCTGAAGCCAAAGTCAACATAGACTTACTTGAGAATCTAGCACCTAAAGAAGCACCACACAAACGTCCTACCATCATCAGGAACCAATATGTACCTACCAAACTACCAGCTGTTGTAGGATCAATACCCAGCTCATCGCTTGTAGCAAACAAGTTCATAAAGTTTGGAATACCAACTTCAACACCTACATAGATGAAAATAGCAATAGTACCCAAAATAAAGTGACGGAAAGAGAATGCACTGTATTTATCAGGAGCACCTGTATTCTTCTGCTGACGTTCCAGGCTTGGTTCCGGAATATTCATACTGATCAATACGATAAATGCCAAAGCGAAGATACCCATTGCCAAGAACAAAGCAGGAGCAGCATCACTGATTGTTGCACGAGCAGCATCACCCATCAAATAACCTACCAATACCGGAACAATTGTTGCACCAATGGAGTTAACAGAACCGGCAACCTGGATTAACTGGTTTCCTTTGTTACCACCACCACCTAAGGTATTCAACATCGGGTTTACTACGGTATTCAACATACACATAGAGAAACCTGAAACGAAAGCACCTGTCAAATAAACAGCATAGCTTCCTGCCAAACCTGACAAATAAGAGATAAACACACCTACAAAACCTACAATGATTGCCAGCAAAGCGGTTTTCTTATAACCAATCTTCTGCAACAACATACCTGCCGGTACACCCATAAAGGCGTAAGCAATAAAGTTAGCGGCATTACCCAACTGCGACATCAGGTTTGTTGCCTGGAACTGGTTTTTAACGATTACCCCGAACGGATTCTGCAAACCTGTCACGAACGAGATCATAAAGAACAATGCCACCATCATAATGATAGGCAATGTGTAATTTTTTTGACTAGTTGAATTCATTTGTTTTAAAGTCGTTTAATTATTAATGTTTTAATGATTTATTCTACTGTGAATTTATATACAGTCTGACTCTGGAATGTTTCGCCCGGACGCAAAACGGTTGATGGATACTCTGGTTTGTTCGGACTGTCAGGGAAATGCTGTGTTTCCAAACAGAAAGAACAACGTTCTGGATAAGGATGTCCGTTTTTACCGATGATTGATTCATTCAACCAATTGGCGGTATAAAGCTGAATACCCGGCTCGGTTGTATAAGTTTCCATGACAATACCTGTCTTCGGAGAATAACAACGCGAAGCCAAGGCCATCTCATTTCCTTCCTTATTTAATACATAGCAATGATCGTATCCTTTACCGAAGATCAATTGCTGGAAATTCTCATTAATCCGTTCCCCGATTTCATACGGTTCGGTGAAATCCATCGGTGTTCCTGCCACTTTTTCCAACGGACCATAAGGTATAGCCGTTTCGTCGGTTGGCAAATAAGCATCTGCATGAATTGTCAAAACGTGATCACCGATATAACGATCACCTTCTCCTGAAAGATTAAAATAAGAATGATTAGTTAGATTGACGACTGTAGGCTTGGTTGTTGTTGCCTGATAAGAAATAACCATTTCATTCTCGTCTGTCAGATGATAAAGAAGAACGGCAGTCAATTCTCCCGGATAACCTTCTTCCCCATCGGCAGCCACGTAGGTCAGGCGGACAGTTTGAGCGTCTAACTGTTCCATATCCCAAACCCGGAAATGAAAGCCTCGCAAACCTCCATGCAAACTATTCGGACCATTATTAATAGGTAACTGATCATACACGGTTCCATCCAGTTCGAAACGTCCTTTCGCGATCCGGTTGGCATAACGGCCACACGTTGCACCGAAAGTAGGTTCACCGGAAGTCAGATAATCGTCAATGGATGCATGACCCAATACGACATCAACCCATTCACCTTTGTTATCAGGAACCATTAATGATACGATCTTGGCACCATAATTTGTTATAACAGCCTCCGTACCTTTTTTATTGGAGAGCACACAAATCGAAGTTTGTTTTCCTTCAACCTGCTTATTAAAAGCTTCAAAGCATAAACCAGACTTTGTTTTTACGTTTTCCATGCGTATTAAGTTTATAAACTGATTGTAAAAGTAAAATTCTTCTTTCAATACAGCACCAACAATAAAGATGTTATATAACACCATTTTATATATCTATCACATAATAAAGCAAATATTCTGCTGAAAATTAAATGTTTCAATTACATTTCCTGTCAAAATATTTCCTTTAAACGGCTTTCGCTTACTGTTGTCTGCCGAAAGAACGTTCAAATATAGTAAAAATTTTAATTGCCGATTCATTTTTTCTTTCTATCTTAGCAATTGTATAAATTACACCTTAAAGGAATACATGAATATGAAAACAAAAATCCAAAAGCTCGCATGCCTTTGCTGTTTGAGTGCAGGCATCAGTGTCTTGCCGGTTTGTGCCCAAGACAACGCACAAGAAATCCAGTTTGACATCCAGGCAAAACAATCTCTGTTTCCCGTACAATCTACGATGTATGGTGTTTTCTTCGAGGACATCAACTTTGGTGCCGATGGAGGAATCTATGCCGAACTTGTCAAGAACCGTTCATTTGAGTTCCAGGATGCTTTAATGGGTTGGATTCCGTTCGGAACAGTCAAAATTGAAGAGAAAGATCCTTGCTTTGAACGAAACCCGCATTATGTCCGCTTGTCTTTCGGGCAAGAAATTACGCAGACCGGATTAGAAAACGAAGGATTTAAAGGAATGGGTATCAAAGCGGGTGAATCTTATTTCCTTTCCACTTATGCCCGTGTCCAGTCAAAGACGCCTGTCCGTATTCGGATCGAACTGATCAGTGAGAGCAATCATATCTTCGAAACCAAAGAACTGACGGTATCGGGTAATGACTGGAAGAAATACCAGGTCACACTTACACCGCAGCAAACTGAAAAGCGGGCTCACTTGCGTCTCACCTTGATTGATCCCGGAACAATCGACATGGATCATATTTCATTATTCCCTGAAAATACTTACAAGAAACGTCCCAATGGTTTGCGGGCCGATTTGGTAGAAGCTTTAAAGGATTTGCATCCCGGCATATTCCGTTTCCCGGGCGGATGTATTGTTGAAGGGACGACTCGTGCCACCCGATACCAATGGAAAAATACCATCGGACCGGTAGAAAACCGACCTACCAATATTAACCGTTGGTTTTATACTTTCTCGTACCGTAAATTCCCGGATTACTATCAGTCGCTGGGACTTGGTTTCTATGAATATTTCTTATTAAGCGAAGATATCGGAGCTGAACCGCTGCCTGTTCTCAACTGCGGTCTCTCCTGCCAATACGAAAATGACGATATGGATGAACATGCCCGTCTTGACGAATTGCAACCTTATATACAAGATGCGTTGGATTTAATAGAATTCGCCAATGGATCGGCATCTTCGAAATGGGGAAAAATCCGCGCAGAAATGGGACATCCGGCTCCATTCAACCTGAAGTTTATCGCGATCGGCAACGAACAATGGGGTTCTATTTATGTAGAAAGGTTGAAACCTTTCGTTGAAGCGATACGCGCCAAGTATCCGGATATAAAAATAGTTGGCGGATCGGGTCCGCAAGCTTCCGGAGAAGAGTTTGATTATTTATGGTCAGAGATGAAGAACCTGCAGGTTGATCTGGTGGACGAACATTATTATCGTCACCCGGAATGGTTCCTCTCGAATGCCAAGCGATATGATTCGTACGACAGAAATGCACCGAAAGTCTTTGCCGGAGAATATGCTTGCCATACCGATACACAAGCCAACAGTTTCCTGGCTGCTCTTTGCGAAGCGGCCTTCATGACCGGATTGGAACGAAACGCTGATGTGGTTCAGTTATGTACTTATGCACCTTTGTTTGCGCATGTGGATGCCTGGCAATGGAGACCAGACCTGATCTGGTTTGACAACTTGTCTGTATTCAAGACTCCGAATTATTATGTACAACAGATGTATTCGCGGAATAAAGGCACGGATGTAGTAAAACTGACGAGAAACAATCAGCCGGTTGCCGGAGAAAATGATTTATATGCTTCGGCCGCTCTCGACAAACAAACCAACGAATTAATCATCAAGGTTGTCAATACCGGCATGTATCGGCGTAGCATCACGTGGAATCTGGAAGGATTTGCCGACGGGAAACGGACCGCAAAAGTTCAATCTTTACAATCGCTGGATTTAGGAAACACCCAGCTTGTTCCTACCGAATCCAGCATCGAGCTTGATGTTCCCAAAGCAAAGCTTACTATCAAGCCATTCAGCTTCTCGGTCTATCGAATTCCGCTATAAAGAGGGTATTTTACCATCCAAATATTAAATCTAGTTAAATACCAAAAGAAAATCGGTCAAATATTATGTTACATAACATAAACCCTCTATATTTGCATCGTGTTTTTCATGGTATTAGATTTAAGGTTAACAATGAAGATTGGCTGTCCGTGAGGATAGCCTTTTTTTATGCCCGTAACTCGCCTTCCTGCACGCCACAAATTATCCAAAAAAATTGCTTTTCTTTGTTACAAAATTCGGCAACATACGTTTTCCCTATAAAACAAGAAAAGAAAACTGATAAAATCGGATGTTGAACAGCAAGAATAAAGACACACTGGTTGTCACCTTCTCTCATTTGCAGGAACGTTTCAGACGTTTTGCCTTGCGCATACTTCCCAATGAAGAAGATGCGGAAGATGCCTTACAGGAAGCTTTCTGTAAACTGTGGCCGCATCACGACTCCATTCATTCGCCGAAGGAAGCTGAAGCTTTGATGATGACAACCGTCAGAAATGTCTGCATTGATTCTTGGCGGAAACAACAGCGTTACCCGACAGTTGCTTTGGACCCGGATCGGGATGGAGGAACAACCGAGAGTATCGACCAGCGACTGGAGATCGACGAAACCTACGAAACGATCGAACAGATTATACAATCCAAGCTCTCTCCTATCCAGCAAGAGATCTTGCGCCGGAAGGAATTTGAAGGTGACGACTATGATCGTATCGCCAGCGACCTGCACATGCAGCCCACAGCCGTAAGGGTTCAACTGAGCAGGGCTCGAAAAATAATCAGAGAATTATACCGTAAAATGGAGGAAAAAGGCAGATGAAACAAAAGCATGTAGAATTTCCGCACCGGACACGCCAGGAATGGCTACAACTCGCCGAAAAGTATTTCGAGGCAGAGACTTCTGATGAGGAAGAAAGACAACTGAAATTATTCTTGTGCTCTGCGGAAGCACAAGATCCGGCTTTCGATGAGTTGAAGGCCGTTATGGGCTATCTGGCCGTCGGGAAAAGCCGGCACCGGCAACAGAACGAGAAACGTTCTTCCTTTCAGGCATGGAAATGGAGAAGCATTGCAGCCGTCTTTTTCTGTTGTTTGCTTTCGGGTTCGTTGTACGTACTCAGACAGCAAGAACGGAATCAGTGCATCGCCTACATAAACGGACAGCGATGTACCGACAGCGGACTCGTCTTGTCGCACATGCGGCTATCTATGAACCAGGTCAGCCAGGATACGGAAGACTTTACGGTAGAAAGCCAGTTGGAAAGTTTGTTTGACTCGGCCGAAGATTTGAATGAAACAGATAAGAATGACTATAAATAATATAAGGTATATGAAATATGTATGGTTAATATTATGTGGACTGATGGTCGTCTGTAACGGACTTCATGCGCAGGAGAAGCTCCGTTCGAAAGTCCTTTTCGACGGTCGTTACAATAACCGCGAAGGAGCCGTAGAAGTCCTGGTGAAAGGCAAGAAGCTGGCGCCTTATCATCTGACTTTGTTCAGAAGCCTTACCCTGCAAGCCGATTCGACTGAGATCGCAACGATCACGGCATTAGTAGAATCGGATGCACAAAAGGCTGCCGAAAAGGAAACAGGCAGTATTGGCGGAAAACTTTATTACGGTTTCTTCTGCTTCCCGGGAAACGACAAGGAAACGAATCAATACCTGTTTTTCCGCAATGCTTCGCTGCGCAACCCCGATTATCCCGAAGTAATCGTCATTTACATGGAAGGGGCAGCCACGCTCGAAGAGCTAAAAGAAATGTTTCAGTAATCCGAATTAAAAACGTAAAAGATATATACAATGAAAAAGTTAATCGCAGGAATCAGTCTGCTGGCTTTTACCTGGCCGGCATGGGGCCAATATCAGGCAAACGACAGTATCGTGATCAATCGGCCCAACAAAGTAACAATTATCACCAACGACAAGGAACAGGAAATCCGTGTCGAAGGAAGTGAGAATAATCCGGACTATTCGTATGTCAAGAAGATCACACTGAATGAAGGGAATTATGCCGTTACGCAACAGAAAACCGGCAACTGGAACTTCAACATTCCGTTCAGTAAGGAGAAGAAGAACCGGAAAAACAAATACAGTTCCGACGAAGTCTTTTGCGGGGGAATTTATTTTGGATTCGTCAATGCCATTGGTGCTCCCGAAGCCATGAACGTCAACATGAGCAGTTCGTATGAAATCGGCGGAAACCTCATCAACTTCGGTCTGCGTCCTTGGAAAGACGAGAACCGTTTCTCGGTCGGCTTCGGTATGCGCTGGCGGAATTATCGCATGAACGGTTATTCCCGCTTCATCAAAGACGAGAACCAGCACATCAATATCGGCACCTATCCGGACAAGGCCGACATTGACTTCTCCCGTCTGAAGCTATTCAGCCTGACAGTTCCGTTTATGTACACCCGCGATCTTGGGCGCAACTTCTCTTTCAGCCTCGGACCGGAGCTTTGCATCAATACCTACGGCAGTATGAAAACCCACTACAAAGATGCCGAAGGGAACGCAGTCAAACTGCTGGACAAGAACATCCATCAGCAGAAAATAAGTGTTGATCTTCAGGCGCATCTGGTGTTCCATTCCATTGGTGCCTATGTCCGTTATTCACCTTGCCATGTCTTGAATACCGACTTCGGACCCGAATTCCAGACATTCACCGCCGGCATCAGTGTTTTTATGTAAAGAACAACCAAGAAACCACAGCATTTATTTGCGAACCTAGTTAAAAACATGTACCTTTGTTTAGGTATTTTTATCGTTCCACCCTTGTGGAACGATCGAATCACCCAGGTGGAACGATCATTCCACGGAGGTGAGACGATCGTTTCACCCGGGTGAAACGGTAAAACACCCACGAGTTCAACCTCTAAATACGAAATAACCTGAACAAAAAAGTACTTGTATGACTGCAATTTATGATTTCTACAAAAACCCGAAACAAAAGGATAGTACCGAGAAAACACGCTATCACGCCCGGGTTGTTACGAACCAGACCATCTCAACTGACGAGCTTGCCCGCAAAATCCATACGCGCTGTACGGTGACAACGGCAGATGTCAAAGCCGTATTGACTTCACTTTCAGACGTAATTGTGGAAGAATTGAAAAATGGGAACCGTGTATATATCGACGGACTCGGTTATCTGCAGATCACGCTCACGTGTCCTGAAATTGAAACTACCGACAAAACAAGGGCTCAGTCGATTCATTTCAAATCGGTTGCTTTCCGTCCGGAAGTACGCCTCAAGGAACAACTGAAAGACACCCACTTCAAACGGGCAGAAAACAAAACCCATTCCAAAGAACATACCACCGAAGACCTGGAAAAACTATTAACCCGTTATTTCCAGTCGCACGAATCTATCAACCGCCAGCAATTCGAACAGCTTTCCGGTTTTACCCGGACAACTGCCAGCCGGCGACTAAAAGCATTGGTAGAGGCCGGTAAATTAAAAAACATCGGCTTGCACCATTTTCCCGTATATAAACCAACCGAAGGAAACTTCGAGTAATAAAAAGAAAGGAAAAACAAATCATGGCCAGACGAAAACTATCAAATAGTCAAATCGTATGCATTACTCTCTTATGGGGAATTCTATGCTATATGTTACTGACTTACAGTAAAGAAATAACCAGAGAAACGATCTTTGCCATCGTTACTTCCGGTATCATTGTGTTTGTTCCTATCTATAAGAACATAAAGCGGCGAGGCGATAACAAATCGTAAGATTTATCCGATAAAAAAAGAGATTTGTCATAAATCAAATATTTTTTACGTCGATTTGTTTGCATTTTAAAAATAATAATATACCTTTGCAGCGTTCTCCCAATAAGGAGACAACAAATGAGGATAATTCATAAAGGTATTACATTTTATATAATTAAAGACAAATGAAAGCAAGTGAAGTTTTAGACACACTGAAACGTAGATTTCCAAACGAACCTGAATATCATCAGGCAGTTTCAGAAGTATTAGGTACGATTGAAGAAGTATATAACGAACATCCTGAATTCGAAAAGTCTAACTTGATTGAACGTCTTTGCATTCCTGACCGGATCTTTTCTTTCCGCGTTACTTGGATGGACGACAAAGGACAAATCCAGACAAACATGGGTTATCGTATCCAGCATAATAACGCAATTGGCCCGTACAAAGGCGGTATCCGCTTCCATGCTTCCGTAAACTTGTCTATCTTGAAATTCCTGGCTTTCGAACAGACATTCAAGAATTCACTGACAACACTGCCGATGGGTGGTGGCAAAGGTGGTTCAGATTTCAGCCCGCGTGGTAAGAGCAATGCTGAAATCATGCGTTTCTGCCAGGCATTCGTATTGGAATTATGGCGTCACATCGGTCCGGATACCGACGTTCCTGCCGGCGATATTGGTGTAGGTGGTCGTGAAGTTGCTTATATGTACGGTATGTATAAGAAACTGGCTCGTGAAAATACAGGTACATTCACCGGAAAAGGTCTGGAATTTGGTGGTTCACTGATCCGCCCTGAAGCAACCGGTTATGGTAACGTATATTTCTTGCTTCAGATGCTGAAGACTCGCAACATCGACATCAAAGGTAAAGTCGTAACAGTTTCTGGTTCGGGTAATGTGGCTCAATATACAGTAGAAAAGCTGATCACATTGGGAGCTAAAGTAGTTACCATGTCTGATTCTGACGGTTACATCTATGATCCGGACGGTATTGATCGCGAAAAGCTGGATTATATCATGGAATTGAAGAACCTGTACAGAGGTCGTATCCGCGAATATGCTGAAAAATACGGTGTAAAATATGTACCGGGTGCACGTCCTTGGAACGAAAAATGCGATATCGCTATGCCAAGTGCTACACAGAACGAAATCAATGGCGACGACGCTCGTGCCTTATTGGCTAACGGATGCTTCGCTGTATCAGAAGGAGCCAACATGCCTTCTACTCCGGAAGCAATCGACGAATTCCTGAAAGCGAAGATTCTGTACGCTCCGGGTAAAGCAGCCAATGCCGGTGGTGTTTCTGTATCAGGTCTGGAAATGACACAGAATGCTCAGAAGTTAAGCTGGTCAAGCGAAGAAGTAGATCAGAAGTTGCAGAGCATCATGCAGAATATCCACGAACAGTGCGTGAAATACGGTACACAACCGGATGGTTATGTAAACTACGTGAAAGGTGCAAACGTGGCAGGCTTCATGAAAGTAGCCAAGGCTATGATGGCACAAGGTATTTTATAAGCAGAAGCATACAAATACCCTATATAAAGAAGCAAGCCAAAGTAATTTTGGCTTGCTTCTTTCGTCTGATACACTTTTTTTCTTGCAAGAAAGAGCAGAAGTGTTTCTTTTTTCACCGAATCTTGTTACCTTAGCCGATAAATAAACGAAGAACATGGTAACAACGATTCTGAAAAACTTATACCAGTCGTACGTCGGCCAGCCGGCAGAAGACATCACCGAGCTGCCTTCATCGGGTTCAAACCGACGATACTTCCGACTGACAGGACCTCAGACTTTGATCGGGGTAAGCGGAACTGCTCCCGACGAGAATAAAGCATTCATCTATATGTCAGCCCATTTCCGGGAGAAAGGGCTTCCTGTTCCGCAAGTTTTCATCCAGTCAGACGATTGTCGCTTTTATCTCCAGGAAGATTTGGGCGATACGCTTCTTTTCGATGCAATCGAAAAAGGGCGGAAAAGTTGTGTATTCGATGAAGAAGAGAAAAGACTGTTACACAAAACCATTCGTCTGTTGCCTACCATTCAGTTTGTCGGAGCCGATGGTTTTGACTTCAGCCAGTGTTATCCGCAGGCCGAATTCAATCAACGGTCCATTTTATGGGATCTGAACTATTTCAAATATTGTTTCCTGAAAGCTACCGGAATGGAGTTTCAGGAAGACCGTCTGGAAGATGACTTCCAGAAAATGGCGGACGTCTTGCTACGCAATTCCTCGGCTACGTTCATGTACCGGGATTTCCAGTCGAGAAATGTCATGATCAAAAACGGAGAACCCTGGTTAATTGATTTCCAAGGCGGACGGAAAGGGCCGGTCTATTATGATGTCGCTTCGTTTTTATGGCAGGCCAAGGCGAAATATCCCGAAGAACTCCGTCAGGAACTCCTGCATGAATATATGGATGCCCTGCGGCAATACATACCGGTAGATGAACGTTACTTCATAAGTCAGTTACGTCATTTCGTATTGTTCCGCACACTTCAGGTACTAGGAGCCTACGGATTCCGCGGTTACTTCGAAAAGAAGCCGCACTTCATCCAAAGTGTTCCGTTTGCCATTGAGAACTTGCGGCAACTTCTCAAGGAAGATTATCCCGAATATCCGTACCTCAGCCATGTCTTGCGTGAGCTGACCGAACTGAAACAATTCTCTGACGACCTCAAGAAACGCACATTGGAAGTGCGGATCGTCAGTTTCGCGTATAAAAAAGGAATTCCGAATGACCCGACCGGCAACGGCGGCGGCTTCGTATTCGACTGTCGTGCCATCAACAACCCCGGTAAATACGAACGATACAATCATTTTACAGGACTGGACGAACCCGTTATCCGCTTTCTGGAGGAAGACGGAGAAATAACCCATTTCCTGGAACATGTATTTACTATCGTAGACGCCTCTGTCAAACGATATATGGACCGTGGATTTACCAACCTGATGATTTGCTTTGGCTGTACAGGCGGACAACACCGGTCGGTTTATTCAGCCCAACATCTGGCAGAACATCTGAACCAGAAGTTCGGAGTCAAAATACATTTAACACACAGAGAACAAAACATCGAACAAATATTTGAGTCTAACCTATGAAAGCACTAGTATTTGCAGCAGGCTTAGGGAACCGGTTAAAGCCTATCACCGACATCGTACCCAAAGCGTTGGTTCCGGTGGGCGGAAAACCTATGCTGGAACATATCATCCTTAAACTGAAAGATGCAGGATTCACCGATATCACCATCAACATTCATCACCTGGGACAACAAATTATCGACTTCCTGCAGGAAAAGAATAACTTCGGAATCGATATCCATATTTCCGATGAACGCGAATATCTGTTGGATACAGGCGGAGGCATCAAACATGCTGCCCCTTTTCTTAACGGAGATGAACCGTTCCTCGTTCACAACGTAGATATCTTTTCCAATATCGACCTGAAAGAACTCTATAACCGGCATCTCGAGAGTAAGGCATTGGCAACACTTCTGGTCAGCAAACGGAAAACATCCCGTTATCTGCTCTTTAATAAGGAGAACAAACTCTGCGGATGGAGAAACCGGGAAACAGGAGAAGTAAAATCCTATTATCCGTATTTCAATCCAGATCAGTACCAACAATTCGCTTTCAGTGGCATCCATGTGCTCTCTCCTGAAATCTTTCGCTGGATGGAAGACTGGACAGGCAAATATTCCATCATCCAGTTTTACCTGTCAATCTGTGCAAAGACCAACATTCAGGCCTACGAAGTTGCCGATCTGAAATTACTAGATGTAGGGAAAAAAGAAACATTAACCTTGGCCGAAACATGGGTCAAAGAAAATTTATGACAGTATGAGCGGTATTCCAAATCTACGAGAGCTGGTGTTCAGAGATACTCCTTTCGCCAACCTCATGAACAAACGTATATATAATGTATTGCTGATCGCCACCAAATACGACGCCTTCATGCTTGAAGACGACGGACGTGTGGATGAACAGATATTCAATGAATATACAGCGTTGAGCCTTCGCTATCCGCCTCGGTTTACGCAGGTAACGACAGAAGAAGAAGCTTTGAACGAGTTGAAAAATCGGAATTTCGAGCTGATCATCTGTATGCCGAACATGGATAACCGGGATATATTTGCCGCTGCAACCGAGATTAAAACACATTATCCGCATATTCCGATTGTAGTCCTGACGCCTTTCTCCAAGGAAGTTTCCAAACGGGTGGCGAATGAAGACTTAAGTGCGATCGACTATGTGTTCAGCTGGTTGGGCAACTCAGAATTGCTGTTGGCCATCATCAAACTGATCGAGGATAAGATGAATGCTCCCGACGACGTGGCCAGTGTAGGCGTACAGATCATTATGCTGGTGGAAGATTCTATCCGGTTCTATTCATCCGCCTTGCCTCATCTGTACAAATTCGTCTTGGAACAAAGTCAGGAATTTGCTAAGGAAGCTCTGAATCCTCACCAGCAGACATTACGTATGCGTGGACGTCCTAAGATCAAACTGGCCCGAACCTATGAAGAGGCAGTCCGGATCTTCGAGCAGTACCAGAATAATATCCTGGGAATTATCTCCGACATGAGCTTCATGCATACGGGAGTCAAAGATCCGTATGCCGGTTACAAATTCGGTCAATACGTACGGAAAACCGGAAAGATCATTCCGTTTATCCTCGAGTCATCCGAATCGGCCAACGAAGTATATGCCCATGAGCTGGGTGCTTCCTTCATAGACAAGAATTCAAAGAGCTATCCGCAGGATTTACGCAAGAAAATCATGCAACGCTTTGGATTCGGCGACTTTGTCATCCTGAATCCGAAGACAAAAGAGGAAATCATGCGGATCAAGGATCTGAAAGACTTGCAGAAGAAAGTATTTCAAATCCCCGATGATTCGCTGGTTTATCATCTGAGCCGCAATCATTTCTCGCGCTTCTTCTACTCGCGTGCCATGTTTCCGCCCGCCGAAGTCTTGAAGAATGTCGATGTGAGCGATTATAAAGACATGGATGAAGCTCGCAAACTGATCTTCGACCTGATTGTGCAATATCGTCGGATGAAGAATAGTGGCGTTGTGGCCATCTACAAGAAAGAGCGTTTCGACGAGTATAGTAACTTTGCCCGCATCGGAGACGGTTCTCTGGGAGGAAAAGGACGTGGTTTGGCTTTCATCGGAGCCATGATCAAGCGATATCCCAAACTCGAGCAGGAGAACTTTGCCGTGAATATTCCGAAGACGGTTGTGATCTGTACCGACATCTTCGATGAGTTCATGGAAACAAACGAGCTATATCCTATCGCCCTGAGCGATACCGACAACGATACCATCCTCAAATACTTCCTCCGGGCCAGTCTCCCTTCGCGTCTGATAGAAGATTTGATGGCATTCTCGGAAGTCGTAAAAGGACCGATTGCCATCCGTTCTTCCAGCTTGCTGGAAGATTCACACTATCAACCGTTTGCCGGAATCTATTCAACCTATATGATTCCGAAGCAGGAAGACAAATATGAAATGCTACGCTCACTCAGTGATGCGATCAAAGCCGTGTATGCTTCTGTATTCTATCAAGACAGCAAAGCCTATATGACGGCTACATCCAACCTGATCGATCAGGAAAAGATGGCGATTGTCCTGCAGGAAGTAGTCGGTACGCAATATGGCGACCATTATTATCCGACGATCTCCGGTGTGGCACGTTCCTTAAACTTCTACCCGATCGGCAATGAGAAGGCCGAAGACGGAATTGCCAATATCGCATTAGGCTTAGGAAAATACATTGTCGACGGAGGATTGACACTTCGTTTCTCCCCACGCCATCCGCATAATATCTTGCAGATGAGTTCGACGGATTTTGCTTTGCGTGAAACCCAAACCCGTTTTTATGCCCTGGACTTGAATCCGGAGAACATCGTGGATAAGTTTTCGGTAGATGATGCATTCAATCTGAAGAAACTGACACTGAAAGAAGCTGATGCCGACGGTTCGCTCAAGTTCATCACTTCGACCTACGATCCGTATGATATGATTATTCGAGATGGTTATTATCCGGGTGGACGCAAAATCCTTTCGTTCGTGAATGTCTTGCAGCACGATGTCTTTCCGTTGGCCAGCACACTAGACCAGTTACTTCAGATCGGACAAAAAGAAATGGGCCGACCCGTAGAGATCGAGTTTGCTATCAACATGAACAAACAAGACCCCCGCATAGCTACCTTCTATTTATTGCAGATCCGACCTATCGTCGATAACAAAGAGGTGATGAATGAAGATCTTTCAGTAATACAACAGGAAGATACTATCCTTTCATCTACCAGTGTATTGGGACATGGAATCATCAATGATGTACAGGATGTCATTTATGTAAAGACTGGAGCTTTCAATGCTGCCAACAACCAGTTGATCGCCTACGACATCGAAAAGATGAACCGGAAGTTTACCGGTACAGAGACCAACTATGTGTTAGTCGGTCCGGGACGTTGGGGAAGCAGTGATCCTTGGTTAGGTATTCCGGTAAAATGGCCGCACATCAGTAATGCCAAAGTAATTGTTGAATGCGGATTGGAGAACTATCGGGTTGATCCGAGTCAGGGAACACATTTCTTCCAGAATCTGACATCTTTTGGCGTAGGTTACTTCACGATCAATCCGTTCAAAGGCGAAGGCTGGTTTGATGAAGATTATCTCAACCAACTTCCTGCCGTAGAAGAGACCGAATATCTGCGTCATGTCCGTTTGCATGCGCCAATCGTAATCAAAATGGACGGTAAACGTAGTCTGGGTGTTGTCATGAAACCCTGATAAACCATACTAACAAGCAAATTAGAGACAAGTCTATGGATACACAAATTGTAGAGAAAATAAAGGAACGTATAGCGACAAATCCGTATGTCAACTTTCTCGGGATTCATTTCTCGAAGATAGAAGAAGGCTTTGTCGAAGCCCGGATGCCATTAAGAGACGAGCAACGCCAATACAGCGGTGTAACACATGGTGGTGTCCTGGCAGCACTGGCTGATACCATTGCCGGATTTGCCGCTTATACAATGACACCTTTAGAAAACGATGTGCTAACTGCCGAATTGAAAATCTCTTTTCTTCGGGCAGCTTGGGGATACGAACTAATCGCAAGAGGCTTTGTAATCAAGCCTGGGCGACGATTACACTTTTGTGAGTGCGAAATCTATTGTGATGACAAACTGGTAGGAAAAGCTTCGGGAACATTCTGTGTGGTTGAGTCACAGGTTGACTAAATAAATTATATTACCTATTATGACAAAACATGGTGTTATTAAAGTAATCACGGGATACGTTTTCTCCAGTTTGGTAACTGCCGGATGGGGACAAACGGAAGGTCCTAATTTAATTATCCGGGCCGACGACATGGGTTCATTCCGTGCTGCAAACATTGCTTGCATCGAAGGATACAAGAATGGCATTGAAACTTCTATTGAAGTCATGGCTGTAACACCCTGGTTTCCGGAAGCGGCCAAATTGCTAAGAGAAAATCCGGGTGTTGATGTCGGATTGCATCTGACCATCACCAGCGAATGGGACAACATCAAATGGAGACCATTAACCCATTGCCCAAGTCTGATAGACAGTAACGGATACTTTTTCCCCATGATGAATGCCAATCCAAACTATCCGGGTCTGGCCATTATGGAAAACAAGTGGAATCTGGCAGAAATAGAACAGGAATTCAGAGCACAGATCGAATTAGCTCTAAAGAATATTCCTCAAATCAGCCATCTTTCGGGACATATGCTTTCTACGGGTTTTGATCCTAAAGTTGCAGAGCTGGTACATCGTCTTGCCGATGAATACAATCTGTCGGCAGTAGATCGGGTCAATGCAATGAAAGAGTATAACTTTTCATATGCAGGCTACGAAGGCTCAAACAAAACAGCAGCCGACAAGGAAGCCAGTTTCATCAAGATGCTTGACAAGCTGGAGCCCAATCAAAACTATATGTTTATTGACCATCCTGCTCTTGATAACGAGGAAATGAAAACAGTCGGACACATTGGATACGAAAATGTTGCAGAAGACCGTCAGGGCGTGACAGACTTATTTACTAGTCCACGTGTCAAAGAAGCAATTCAGAAACGTAACATTCGCTTGATTAGTTACAACGATCTGACTAAATCGTTGCCACGAGCTGAAGCTACACCTCAATTAACCAAGGCAATTGACAAATATCTGCAGGCAGTAGAAAAAGAAAAGCAAGACTTGCATAGCATCATGGTTCTTCAGCATGGACAGGTAATAGCAGAACATTGGCAAAGTGAAGGAGCCTGGAATAAACCTCATATCATGAATTCCGTCAGTAAGACATTTACTGCAACGGCCATTGGCTTTGCTGTCTCTGAAGGGCTATTGAAAGTAACCGATAAAGTTATCTCTTTCTTTCCGGATGAATCTCCTGCTACGATCAGTCCGAATCTGGAGAAACTAGAAATCCGTCACTTACTAACCATGTCTGGTGGACATGATACAGACCCGACAGGAAAAATCCGTTCTTCCAAAAACAACAATTGGGTAAAAGATTTCCTCAATACACCTTTTGAGCATGAACCTGGAACATTCTTCTGCTATAACAGTATGGGCACTTATGTTCTTTCTGCCATTGTCCAAAAGGTAACAGGACAGAAAGTCATTGATTACCTCTATCCTCGCCTGTTCCGCCCGTTAGGTATTACCGGTATTCATTGGGATGAAAGTCCACAAGGTATCAATTGCGGAGGTTGGGGACTTTACATCCGGACTGAAGATATGGCCAAGATGGGACAATTCATTCTCCAGAAAGGTCAATGGAAAGGGAAACAGCTGTTACCTGAAAGCTGGATAAACGAAGCAACAACATCGCATATTGCTTCCGTACCGGCAGGTGTTCGTCCGGAAGAACTCAAGGGAAAAGGATTGACGGTCAAGAATAGTGACTGGCTGCAAGGCTATGGCTACCAGATGTGGCGCTGCCGACATGATGCTATACGGGCAGACGGAGCCAACGGGCAATACATCATTATCTTGCCAGAGAAAGATGCGGTAATTGTTACCACGGCTCATATAGGAGACATGCAGGCAGAAATCAATCTGATATGGAAATATATCTTACCGGCACTTCCTTAACCTGAAAGTAGTAAATTCAAGATTTCCATCCTATCCTTTATAACTTATAGGGAAAAAATGGAAAGATATATATTCCCGATCTTCCTAACAGTCGTGTTCTTGTGTTGGAAGAACCTTCTTGCTGCCAATAAAGAAAAAGAAACAGGCATGTAGTTAGTAGTCCACAAAGAAAAGTCATAAGATTCTTCAAGATTGCATCTGCTACTAACTACATTCCTTACTATTTCAATAAGTCCGTGGGTGTAAAGCTAAACGGAAGAAGCGAAGAGACCGATTCGATAATCCGAACAGATGTTTTGCCACATAACAGAATACGCATAGGGCACTTTGAACGAGATTCACTTTCTAAAAGTACCTGGCAGCAGGCACCACATGGAGAAATCACATCTCTCACCTCTCCTTCCGACTGAGCAATGACGGCCAAGGCAACAACCGGTTCGTTGGGATAATTGGCGCCTGCAGCAAACAAAGCTATGCGCTCGGCACACAAACCTGACGGATAAGCAGCATTTTCCTGATTCGCGCCTGTCACAATCGTTCCGTTACCCAATAAAACGGCTGCTCCGACCTGAAAATGAGAATAGGACGCATAGGCACGCTCCGAGGCTTTCAAAGCCGATTCATATAAATTCCGATCTGAAACAGATAATTCTGACAATGCGGCTGTTACATATTTAATCTGTATTTGCTGTTCTTTCATATATAAATGATTTTATTTCCCGAAGATACACAGTAGAAAACAAAATCCCAACAATTTCAGCAGAAAACCGTACACGATTTCTTTACGAACACAAACTATAAGAATTCCTTTTCCTGCTTCTCACGATACATGCGCGGAGAAAGTCCTAAATGCTTCTTGACATACTTTCCGAAGAAAGAAATATTCGGGAAATCCAATTCGTTGGTGATCTCTTTTATGCTCTTCTCTGTTTTACGAAGCAGATAAACGACGTCTTTCATCACGTATTGATCAATCAGGTCTGATGCAGGCTGACCGGAAATATCTTTACATACGGCCGACAAATATTTCGGTGATACATGCAGGCAATCCGCATAATAAGATACTGAACGTTTCTTGGGATAGCTGGATGCAAGAAGGTCAATGAATGTCTTAAACAAGTTTTCTGCCGACTTATAAGAAGAAGGTTTCAAAGTAATAAACCGGTCCAGCGTATCATGGAACTCATACAGGAAAGCCAGCAACAAGGCATCAACCAATTCTTTACGGTATTTCTTGTTCTTCGTCGTGAGTTTATACTTCAGCAAATCATAGTACCAGCAAAAGGTACGAACCTCATCTTGTGTCAACGACAAAACAGGATTCTTTTCCAGGAACAAGCGGATATCCCAACTGTCATTATTAATGACTGTCAGCTGTCGTACGTATTCAGGCGACAAACAGATACTACGGCATTCGAAGTCCATACTGATCATACTGCTTTCCAAAATAATATTCGGATGGCAGATAAAAACATCATTAACCTGAATCTCATGAAACTGATCATCAACAAACAATGATGCTTTCCCTTTAAGACATAATACTACAACAAAGGCTTCGATCCTAACACTTATCTTCGGATCCAGATTCTGTAAGTTATCTACAAAAACCATGCGTTCATCCGAATATGAAGCAATCTCCTCTACTTCCTTGTCGCCAAATTTCTTTGTCAATATTTCTTTTTCCATCATTCGTTTCGTTTATTATTTCTGGCATGCAAAATAACGAAATATTACTTTCTGACCAGTGGTACATTTTTCCCAATCACTATCCTCCATTTCCTTTTACGCGACCAACAAGAAAAAGAGAACAGTTACAAGGAAAATCAGAAAGCCAGTTTTCTCTCCGAAGCCTATTTCTTTGCACGCAAATTTAATAAGCAATAAAAAATGAAGCAATTTATTCTAGTAACACTGTTGTCATTTCCTTTATGGATGACAAACTGCCACTCTGATTCGGAAGAAGCAGTTCATCAGGCATCGCCTATCAAAGTAAAAGTCATGCAGGTGCGTTCTGTAGGAAACTATCAGACACAAACATACTCTGGTACTGTCGAAGAGTCGAGTGAAACGGCTCTAAGCTTTAGCGTTGCCGGAACAATCCAGCAGTTAAAGGCACAAACAGGCGATCACATCCAGGCTGGACAATTGATTGCTACCGTCAATCCGGCCACGTATAAAAGTAGTTATAAAGCGGCACAAGCTACTCTCGAGCAAGCCGAAGATGCCTACCAGCGTATGAAAGAACTTTATGATAAAGGAAGCTTGCCCGAAATCAAATGGATCGAAATACAGAGCAAACTGCAGCAGGCACAATCGATGGAAGAAGTTGCCAAAAAGAACTTGGAAGACTGCAATCTGTATGCTCCTTTTAGTGGTGTCATTGCCGAAAAGACAGCCGAAAGTGGTCAAAACGTCGTTCCGGGAATGCCAGTTGTCAAGCTGGTTGCTGTTAATCAGTTAAAGGTAAAAGTAGCTGTTCCGGAAACAGAGATTGCCCACATCAGCATATCTCAGCCGGCACAAATCCAAGTACCAGCCCTGGATGGACGAACCTTTCATGGTAAAGTCATTGAAAAGGGAATTGTAGCCAATCCGTTGTCTCGTTCGTATGAGGTCAAAATCCAGATAAATAATGCGGACAAGACTTTGATGCCCGGCATGGTAACGGAAGTTGCGATCAGTAATACTGAAGAAAACAACCAGTTTGTCATCCCAGCCCACGTCGTTCAATTAGATGAAAAGAACCAGACCTTTGTCTGGATAAATAAAAACGGAACAGCCCAAAGAAAATTCATCACTTGTGGAGATTATACAGCTTCGGGTGTAGTTGTCTTGTCGGGATTAGACAATGGCGATGAGATCATCACCGAAGGCCAACAGAAAGTTTGTGAAAATACAATGCTCAGCTTATAAACTAATCGTATGGAAAGAAAACGTAATGCAATCGAATGGGCCATGCACTACCGGCAAATTGTCATCCTGGTAGTCTGTTGCCTCATCGCTTTCGGTATTTACAGTTTGCCGAATATGCGAAAGAATGAATTTCCGGACTTCACGATTCGTCAAGGACTCGTTGTAGCTGTAGCTCCGGGTAACACCGTGGAAGAAATGGTTGAACAGGTCACTAAACCGCTTGAAGATTATATATTCACATATAAAGAAGTAAAGAAGAAAAAAACATTCTCAACAACCCGTGATGGAATTGTCTATATCCAGGTTGAACTCAACGATGACCTGAACAACAAAGACGAATTCTGGAGTAAGTTCAAGCATGGTGTTGCTGTATTCAAATCGCAGTTGCCACAGAATGTACTTGCCGTGCAAGTAGTTGATGACTTCGGCGATACTTCGGCCTTACTGATCACCATGGAAAGTGAAGAAAAGACCTATCGTGAACTCGATAAGTATATGGAAGAACTACAAAATCGCTTGCGACAAATTCCCAGTGTCGGACGTTTGAGCGTAAGTGGTCTGCTGAAAGAACAAATATCGGTTTATCTGGATAATGACAGGTTAAGTCAATATGGACTAAACGACCAGTTATTGGCTACCACACTCTTTACAAAGGGATTTACAACAACTGGCGGACAGATCAAAAGTGATGAATATGTACAACCGGTATATGTGGCACAGTCATTCAATACAGTCTATGACGTAGAGCAGCAAATTGTCTATACCGATCCTTCGGGTAATAACATTCGCCTGAAAGATGTGGCTCGTGTCGTCAAAGAATATCCGGAACCAGACAGTTATATCAGCAACAACGACAAGAAATGTATTCTGCTGAGTGTTGAAATGAAGAAAGGACAGAACATTGTCAAGATGGGAAATGAGATCAACCAAGTTATTGAGGACTTCAAGCAAACCATACCGCAAGAAGTAAACATCTATCGGATCACAGACCAGAGTCAAGTTGTAGATGATAGTGTTACCAACTTCCTGAAAGAGCTGGTGATCGCCATTGTGGCTGTTATCATTGTCGTCATGTTGTTATTGCCGCTCCGGGTAGCTTTGGTAGCAGCTTCTACAATCCCGATTACGATCTTCATCTCATTAGGGCTGTTTAATGCCTTCGGTATCGAACTGAATACGGTGACGCTGGCAGCACTGATCGTGACCCTGGGTATGATTGTGGATAACTCAATCGTCATCATCGACAATTATCTGGAGAAAATCAGCGAAGGACAATCACGTTGGCATGCTTCTATCGAAAGTACCACGCACTTCCTGAAGTCTATCTTCTCAGCTACGATGGCTATCAGTATCACCTTCTTCCCGTTCTTATTCATGACAACGGGTATGATCCACGACTTCATCCTGAGTTTTCCTTGGGCCATTACACTTATCCTTGGTATTTCTCTGCTTGTGGCAACAATGCTGGTACCCTTCATGCAGTTTTATTTCATCCGAAAGCCATTGAAAAGCTCGATACAGACAGACGGGAAAAAGAAGTTCTCTTTCCTGGATGCTTTGCAGGAAGGCTATAACCGATTGCTGGATGTTTGTTTCCACTGGCCAAAGACTACCGTTGGTTTAGGCATCTTTTCAGTCGTTGCAGGAGCTTATCTGATGTCAAACTTGCCACAGAAATTAATGCCTACAGCTGATCGTAACCAGTTCGCTGTTGAGATCACACTCCCAACGGGAACAGCCATCGACAAAACTACTCGTGTTGCCGACAGTCTGTCGCACATTCTGCAAAAAGATCCACGAATACTTTCAGTGACATCTTTCAAGGGTTGCGCTTCACCGCGTTTCCATACAACATACGCTCCGCAAATTGCAGGAACCAATTATGCTCAGTTCATCATCAATACGACCGGCGTACAAGCAACGGAAGAATTGTTAGACGAATATACTCCCAAATTCACGGATTATTTTCCTGAAGCATCAGTCCGCTTTAAGCAGTTAAGCTACAGCCAATCGGCTTATCCAATTGAAATACGGCTGAGTGGAGAATCTGTAGACATATTAACTGAGAATGCCAATAAAGTCGTGAACATGTTGCATCAGATTCCTGAGCTGCGACTGATTCATACCAATTTCAACGAACCGCAGGCTGCCACCAAAGTGGTATTGAAGGAAGATGAAGCGACCCGACTGGGTGTAAGCAATATGGGGGTTGAGACAACACTTGCCATGCGCTACGGAAAAGGGTTGCCTATTACTAACACATGGGAAGGCGACTACAATATCCCGGTTGTACTGAAAAGTAAGAAATCCGACCGGTCTACTCCGCAGGACTTAGCTAACGAACAGATTCCTGTACAAGCCGGTTTAAGTACTGTTCCACTGCGACAAATTGCCAACATTGAGCCTACTTGGGAAAACGGACAAGTAGTTCGCCGGAATGGAGTTTACACCATCAGTGTATTGGCAGATGTGGAACGTGGAGAAAATGCCATGGCTCTTATTGAAGAGATTCAGGGGAAACTGAATAAAATGACATTCAGCCCCGGAATTACGTTAAACATCGGAGGAGATTTGGAAGAAAGCGAAGAAAACATGCCTCCTATGATGAACGCCCTTGTCGTAGCAGCTGCCATCATATTCTTCATTCTGGTTGTCCACTTCCACAAGATCAATATTGCGCTGCTGATATTTGCCAGTATGACCTTGTGTGTATTAGGTGCAGCAACAGGAATCCTGGTACAAGGAGTTGATTTCAGTGTTACTTGTGTGTTGGGTCTGATCAGTTTGATGGGTATCATCGTACGTAATGGCATCATTATGATTGATTATGCCGAAGAGCTCCGCAAGACAGAGAAACTTTGCGTCCGCGATGCCATTTATCAGTCTGCCCGCCGCCGTATGCGTCCGATCTTCCTGACCTCGGCTGCTGCTTCCATGGGTGTTATCCCGATGATTTTAGGGAAAAGCGGCTTGTGGATGCCGATGGGAACCGTTATCTGTTATGGTACACTGATTACCATGCTCTTACTGCTGACCGTACTTCCGGTAAGCTACTGGCTTATATTCAGCGGTTCTACCCGGAAACGGGCACAATTGGCAGCTTTCGAAAACGAATAAACAGTTTGTAAACGATTTAATATAACTGAACAATGAAACATACAATCCAAATATTCTTCTTCATGCTTTCTTTTGGTATCGTTTCGCTGGGCTCTGCCAATGCCCAGCGGACATACACGTTGGATGAGTGCCTCGAACAGGCACTCTCCAACAATGTCCGCATGAAAAATGCAGAGAACAACAAGAAGATCTCTGCCCATGACCGGAAAAGTGCTTTTACTAAATACTTCCCATCTGTGAGTGCTACAGGAGCAGGATTCATCGCCAACAACGGTCTATTTGAATTACAGATGAGTCCGGAAATGCAAATGTCGCTTATGAAAAATGGTGTCATCGGAGGTGTTTCTGCCTCGATGCCCATTTTCACAGGTGGACAAATCGTCAATGGAAACAAGCTGGTTGAAGTAGGCGAAGAAGTCAGTCGCCTGCAATATAACCTGTCGGAGAATGAAGTCAGACTGACAACCGAAAACTACTTCTGGCAAATCATCACACTCAAGGAGAAACTTCAGACGCTGGCTGCTGTCGAAACCCAACTGGACAGACTAACAAAAGATGTAGAAGCGGCAGTCGAAGCCGGAATCACCACGCGCAACGACCTGTTGCAAATCCGTCTCCGTCAGAATGAAACACAAAGTAGCCGGATTCAGGTTGAAAATGCTTTGTCTCTTTCCCGGAATCTTCTGGCACAATATATGGGATTAGGTTCAGACAGTGTGGATGTGGCCTTTTCGATGGATAACCAACTACCCGAAAACCCGTCAAATTTGTTTGAAGTTCCCGAGAATGCCCTGGCCCGTACCAGTGAATATCATCTGTTGCAACAGAACCTGAAAGCCAGCCGCCTGCAAAAAGACATAACCATCGGCAAGAATCTGCCTACCGTTGCTTTGGGTGGCGGATACTACTATGAGAACTTGATGGACAGAGACCATACATTTTGGATGGGTTTTGCTACGGTTTCGATCCCTATCTCCGGATGGTGGGGCGGTTCGCACGACATCAAGAAACAGAAACTTCAGGTCAGAAATGCTGAGAACCAGTTGCAAGATCAAAGCCAGATGCTGATGATCCGCATGCAACAGACCTGGAATGACTTGAATGATGCCTACAAGCAAGTCGGCATTGCCCTTTCTTCGATCGAACAGGCTACCGAAAACCTGCGTATCCAAACCGACTATTACGGTGCCGGTACCTGCACGATAAGCGAATGGCTCGACGCACAAACCCTGTTCCAGCAGAGTCGCGACAAATATGTGGAAGCCTATGCCCAATACGAAGTCAAGAAACGGGAATACATGCAGGCAACCGGACGGTAATACATCATCAGCACCCGATCCTGACGTTATAGGCTTTCTAAGCTAACATTCTTAGATTTTAATATAAATCCTATTAAGAATTAATTTTTTGACAGCTGTCGAAAAGATTTTCCATATATGTGATAAAGTTTTTTGACAAATGTGCTAAAGCTTTTCGACAATTGTCGAAAAATTAAAAAATAGTTAGTTTTATATTAGTTTTCTGTAGGACCTGCACTGGCCGGAAAGATCCGAAAGGATATTTAAACCACCCTTTCAGATTAATAACAGAGGGGCTATTCAAACGAACCATTTTTCTTTCCAAATAGACCTTTATCCCTATCGCTTCCCCGCGTATATTTGCTACTACAAAAAACGAACAACAGTCTTTTTGGTATCGTACCAAAAGGACCACTAAAACTTTTTAGATTATGGCACTCAACAAACAAACAATCATCAACAATAGTAAGAAAGTATATGCCTGTATGTATCAGATGGTACACTATACATTCAATGAACTGCAAAAGATCTGTCAATTGGGGAATACCGAATTATGCCTGGCGTTGGTCCAACTGATACAGGAAAACAAAATCAAACAAGACAGAAACGAGCAAGGAATCTATTACGTCTTAAACGGCTAACTATCGATAAGAGGTTTTGAGTCATGCTGGGAAAGAGAGTGAAACAACAGATCGGGTATCTGTTTCTTGGGGTTTTGTGCATACTAACCCATAGTTGTGAGCTGATAGATTATCATCCGTATGACGTACGGATTAAAGGAGAAACGGGAATAAACGGCCGGAACACAGCCCGAATAGAAGCCGATCTGACCGGAAAAAAGCATTTCCGTTTTGCTCTGATCAGTGATACACAACGCTGGTATGACGAAACCGAAGAGATGGTTCAGCATATCAACCAGCAGGACGACGTTGACTTTGTCATTCATGGTGGCGATCAAGCCGATTTCGGCATGACACAAGAATTCCTTTGGATGCGCGATATCATGAATGAACTGAATTGCCCTTATACTTGTATCATTGGCAATCACGACTGTTTGGGTACAGGAGTTGAAACTTTCAAAGAAGTTTATGGTCCGTTAAACTATGCATTTACAGCAGGTGATGTCCGCTTCTTATGTCTGCAGACCAATGCATTGGAATACGACGACCCGCTCTCTGTACCCAATTTTACTTTCCTCGACGAAGAACTCGAACATACTTCTCCTGAAGTGAAAAGGACAATTGTCGTCATGCATACCCAGCCTTACGACGACCAGTTCAACAACAATGTGGCCAAAATATTCCAAGCCTATCTGAAACAGTTCCCCAACCTGATGTTTTGTCTGCATGGGCACGGCCATAAATTCCAAGTAAACGATCTTTTCAACGACGGTATTCTGTATTATGAATGCCCGAGTGCAGGGAAAAGAAGTTACCTATTGTTCGACATCAACGAAAACGGATACGACTATGAAGTGGTTGAGTTCTAAGCACCGGGCAGGATTATTCGTTGCCATAGCCGGAATATTCGGTATGTCTTGTCCGATAACCGGACAGGAAAAGGCAGATACAGTTTCGTTTATTCCTTCTTATCAAAAGAGAATCCAACAATATCAGACACGCTGGGACAGACTTGTTCCCCAATACGGGAAAATACAATTTGCCGGCAATATGGGATTACTCTCCTTCGGCTTCGGATGGGATTACGGGAAAAACGGCCAATGGGAAACCGACCTTTTGTTCGGATTTGTTCCCCGTTATTCGTCGGATAAGGCCAAAATGACTTTCACCCTGAAAGAAAACTTCACTCCTTGGGCATTTCCTATCGGAAAGACACCCCTGCTTATCGAACCCTTATCCTGCGGACTTTACCTAAACACGATCTTCAGTGATCAGTTTTGGAGAAAGCAACCCGACCGATACCCTGACGGATATTATGAATTCTCCACCCGAATGCGTATCCACATCTTTGTAGGACAACGCATCCGTTTAGACATTCCGGAAGAGAAACGGTTCTTCTCCGAAGATATCTCTTTATTCTATGAGATCAGTACATGCGACATGCTCCTCATCAGCAGAGCTACTAACCGTTATCTGAAGCCTAAAGACTATTTGAGCCTTTCTTTTGGACTGAAGATTCAGTTTTTATAAAGAAATTCTATTAACGACCGATTAATCTTTTATCTTTGCAGATAAATTACAAAGTTCATCAAACATGAAAATACAGAAACATGTTCTCTTGATATGGTTGGTATGGTCGGTTGTACAGATTGCCGGTGCCGAAAGTCTGCACAAACTGACATCCTACAAACGATATATCCACGAATATAAATCACTTGCAATCGAGCAACAGCATAAATACAAGATACCTGCCAGTATCACATTGGCCCAAGGCTTGCTGGAATCAGGAGCCGGACAAAGCGACCTGGCCCGCCGGTCAAACAATCACTTCGGCATCAAATGCCACGACTGGAAAGGGAAGCGTGTTTATCACGACGACGACCGTCGTGGCGAGTGTTTCCGCAAATACAGCAACGTAAAAGATTCATACGAAGATCATTCCAAATTCCTGGCTCTCCGTCCGCGTTATGCCTCTTTGTTCCGCCTAAATATCCGCGATTACAAAGGCTGGGCCAAAGGATTGCAGAAATGCGGTTATGCAACCGACCGGAAATATGCCAATAAACTGATCAAAGTCATCGAAGATTACGAACTCTATCAGTATGACACAGCCAAGAAAGAGAGAAAGTCTCAGAAAAAAGCGGTTGTACGTCATACCATCTATAAAAGCCATGGACTGCTTTATGTCCATGCCAGACCGGGAGATTCATTGGAAGATATAGCCAAAAGCGTGGGAATCAGTACTCGTAAACTAAGCAAGTACAATGAAATTCCTAAGGATTTCCCATTGCAGGCCGACGACATCGTCTATCTGGAAAAGAAAAAAAGCAAAGCAGACAAGCCGCATTACGACCATGTTGTACAAATCGGCGAATCAATGCACAGCATCTCTCAGCAATACGGTATTCAGGTAAAAAGTCTCTATAAATTGAATAAAAAAGACAAAGATTACATTCCTGAAGAAGGAGATGTCCTAAAACTTAGATAAATAAGATAAAAAACAGTATATTTGCAGTCCTAACAATATAAACAATGAGCGATCAACGTTATAATTTGCGCGGTGTATCCGCATCGAAAGAAGATGTTCACAATGCAATAAAGAACATTGACAAGGGTATTTTCCCGAAAGCATTCTGTAAAATCATCCCTGATATTTTGGGAGGTGATCCGGAATATTGTAATATCATGCATGCAGATGGAGCCGGAACAAAATCATCATTGGCTTATCTGTACTGGAAAGAGACAGGTGATCTTTCTGTATGGAAAGGCATTGCTCAGGATGCTCTGATCATGAACATTGACGACCTGCTTTGTGTAGGTGCTGTTGATAATATTCTGGTGTCTTCTACCATCGGACGAAACAAATTGTTAATCCCGGGAGAAGTCATTTCAGCCATCATTAACGGAACAGACGAACTGCTGGCCGAATTGCGTGCCATGGGTGTAGGATGTTATGCAACCGGAGGTGAAACAGCCGATGTAGGAGACTTGGTTCGGACAATTATCGTTGACAGTACAGTTACTTGCCGTATGAAACGTTCAGACGTGATTGACAATGCCAATATCCGGCCGGGTGACGTCATCGTTGGTCTGGCTTCATTCGGACAGGCTACCTACGAAAAAGAATACAACGGCGGTATGGGAAGTAACGGACTGACAAGTGCCCGCCACGATGTATTTGCCAAATACTTAGCCCAGAAATATCCGGAAAGCTATGATGCTGCCGTCCCGGAAGAACTGGTTTACTCAGGAAATCTGAAACTGACAGACGAGGTAGAAGGTTCACCTATTGATGCCGGTAAATTAGTTCTCTCTCCGACCCGTACTTACGCGCCGGTAGTCAAGAAGTTATTAGACGCTTTGCGCCCGCAAATTCACGGAATGGTACATTGCTCAGGAGGTGCACAAACCAAAGTTATGCACTTCGTCGGTGATAATTGCCGGGTGATCAAAGATAATTTGTTCCCGGTTCCGCCTCTATTCCGCACCATTAAGGAACAAAGTAATACCGACTGGGCCGAAATGTATAAAGTATTCAACATGGGGCACCGTTTGGAAGTATATCTTCCGGCCGAATATGCAGCAGAAGTCATCGCTATCAGCCAATCATTCAATATTGATGCCCGTATCGTTGGACGCATTGAAGAGAGCGACAAGAAAGAACTGATTATACGTTCTGAGTTCGGAGAGTTCAAATATTAATCAGCAGTCACAAGAGTTATTAGAATGATATGTATCACTATTCCTTCAGAGTAGGATACAATATTATAAATGTGCTAAAAGGAGATAATGGCAGAGAACAATACATTATTAGAAAAGCTGGACGGACTGGTTTCTCGTTTTGATGAAATCGGAACACTCATCACAGACCCGAATGTCATTGCCGACCAAAAACGGTATGTCAAGCTCACGAAAGAGTATAAAGACTTGAGTGAGATCATGAAAGCCCGGAAGGAATATATGCAATGTCTGAACGGCCTGTCGGAAGCTCGGCTGATGATGAATGAGAACGATCCGGAACTTCGGGAAATGGCTCGCGAAGAAATAGCAACTTGCGAAGCCCGGATTCCTGAACTGGAAGAAGAGATCAAGTTATTGCTGGTCCCTGCAGATCCGGAGGATGATAAAAATGCCATCGTCGAAATCAGAGGAGGAACAGGTGGTGATGAAGCCGCTATCTTTGCCGGAGATTTATACCGGATGTACGTCAAGTTCTGCGAATCCAAAGGATGGAAAATTGCCGTATCCAGCTTCAATGAAGGAGCAGCCGGCGGGTTTAAGGAAATTATCTTCTCGGTAACAGGTGAAAAAGTGTACGGAACGCTCAAGTATGAATCAGGTGTTCACCGCGTGCAGCGTGTCCCGGCTACCGAAACCCAAGGACGAGTACATACATCTGCCGCAACAGTGGCTGTCTTACCGGAAGCCGACGAGTTCGATGTAGAAATCAATGAAGGCGAGATAAAATGGGATACATTCCGTTCGGGTGGAGCCGGCGGACAAAATGTCAACAAAGTAGAATCGGGTGTTCGACTACGTTATGTCTGGAAAAACCCCATTACGGGAGTGAGTGAAGAAATTTTGATCGAATGTACCGAAACACGCGATCAGCCGAAGAACAAAGAACGTGCATTGACTCGTTTACGTTCTTTCATTTATGATAAAGAGCACCAGAAATACATTGATGACATAGCCAGTCGCCGTAAAACAATGGTTTCGACAGGCGACCGTTCTGCTAAAATCAGAACCTATAATTATCCGCAAGGCCGAATTACCGACCATCGGATCAATTATACGATTTATAATCTTTCAGCTTTTATGGATGGAGACATTCAGGATTGTATCGATCACCTGATTGTAGCAGAAAATGCGGAAAGGCTGAAAGAATCAGAATTATAACACATGCTAAAATTTACAACGATGAACAAACAACAATTATTCGAAAATATCAAAAGAAAGCAATCATTCTTATGTGTTGGACTGGATACTGACATCAAGAAAATCCCGCAACACTTATTGCAAGAAGAAGATCCGATCTTTGCATTCAACAAAGCTATTATCGATGCTACTGCCGATTATTGCGTGGCATACAAACCGAACATGGCTTTCTATGAAAGCATGGGTGTAAAAGGAATCATGGCTTTCGAGAAAACAGTTACATATCTCCGTGAGAATTATCCGGATCAATTCATCATTGCAGATGCAAAACGCGGTGACATCGGTAATACATCCGAAATGTATGCCCGTTCGTTTTTCGATCATATCAAGGTAGATGCCGTAACGGTTGCTCCTTATATGGGTGAAGACAGCGTTAAGCCTTTCCTGATCTATCCGGAAGCATGGGTTATTCTATTGGCATTAACTTCTAATAAAGGTTCACATGACTTCCAGTTATTGGAAGACGCCAACGGAGAACGTCTGTTCGAAAAAGTGCTGAAGAAATCTCAGGAATGGGCATCCGACGAACAGATGATGTATGTTGTCGGAGCAACACAAGGCAAAATGTTCCTTGATATCCGTAAACATGCCCCCAATCACTTCCTGCTTGTTCCGGGCGTAGGTGCACAAGGTGGAAGTTTGAAAGAAGTAGCCGAATATGGAATGAACAACCAATGCGGTTTGTTGGTTAATTCTTCAAGAGCGATCATTTATGTAGATAAAACAGAAAACTTTGCTGCAGCATCTCGCGAAGCAGCCAAAGCTGTTCAACAGGAAATGGCCGGCTATTTAAAAGACAAAGGAATAATTTAATAATATAACGATATAAAGATGACAGGCAACATGCAACAAAAAGCCCGTTGCCTGCATCTTCCAAATGAATAAATGAATTGAATTAGTAATGGAGTTTTCAGCCCAACAAATTGCAGTCTTTCTAAACGGAACCGTCGAAGGTAATCCGGAAGTAACAGTGAAAAGCTTTTCGAAGATAGAAGAAGGAAAACCAGGGACATTGACCTTCCTGGCAAATCCGAAATATGAGCACTACATTTATAGCACAAAGGCAAGTATTGTTTTGGTGAATAACGACTTTACTCCAACAGAACAGATTCCTGCCACGTTGATCCGTGTGGAAAATGCCTATGCAGCATTGGCTATTTTGCTGAATATGGTAGAACAACACAAACAAAAACAACAGACAGGTATCGATTCTTCTGCTTTTATCGCCCCAAGTGCTTCTGTCGGAGAAAATTGTTACATCGGTCATTTCGCCTATGTCGGTAAAAATACAACCATTGGAAAGAATTGCCGGATTTATCCTCAGGCATACATCGGAGATGATGTAACAATCGGTGATAATTGCATTATTTATCCTCATGTAACAATCTATGATGGCTGTGTGATCGGGAATAACAATATTCTGCATGCAGGTTCAGTCATCGGATCTGACGGATTTGGGTTTGCTCCCGAAGGTGACCTTTATAAAAAGATCCCTCAATTGGGAAATGTTGTTCTAGAAGATGATGTAGAGATTGGAGCCAATACCACAATCGATCGTGCCGTTATGGATTCAACCATCATTCATAAAGGTGTTAAATTAGACAACTTGGTACAAATAGCTCATAACGTAGAAGTTGGAGAAAACACCGTAATGGCTGCCCAAGTTGGTGTTGCCGGATCTACCAAGATTGGAAAACATTGTATGTTCGGAGGTCAGGTTGGGCTTGCCGGTCATATCAAGATTACAGACCATGTAAATTTCGGAGCACAGTCTGGTGTTATCAGTGACATCAAAGAGCCAACAACCGTTTTAGGTGCACCAGCTATTCAAGCCAAAGCATTTATGCGTTCGAGTGCAATCTTCAACCGATTGCCGGATATGTACCGGACCATGGGGCAGTTACAACGAGAAATAGCAGAATTAAAGAAATTAATAAATAAAGAATAAAGACTATGCAGAAGCAAAATACGCTGGCCGCAAGTTTCAGCTTGCAAGGTAAAGGGCTACATTCCGGATTGAATATTGAAGTATCATTCAATCCTGCACCTGAGAACCATGGCTATAAGATCAAACGTGTTGATTTGCCCGAGCAGCCTGTTATTGATGCTGTGGCAGAAAACGTAATAAACACCCAACGTGGAACCGTTATCGGCAGAAAAGATATACAAATCAGTACGATCGAACATGCTATGGCAGCTCTGTATGCTATGGGTGTTGATAACTGCTTAATCGAAGTCAATGCTCCTGAGTTTCCTATCCTCGACGGCAGTGCCCGCCATTATGTGGAAGAGATACAGAAAGTAGGACTTCAGGAACAAAATGCAGCAAGGGATTATTATATCGTCAAGCACAAAGTTGAAGTAAAAGACGAAGAAACTGGTGCATCAATCATGTTGTTGCCCGATGATCATTTCTGTGTCAACACTTTGATTTCGTTCAACTCACCGGTATTGAACAATCAGTTCGCTACCATGAACGACGTAAAAGACTTCCCTACCGAAATTGCTGCTTCACGTACCTTCGTATTTGTACGGGAATTGGAAATGCTTCTGCAAAACAACTTGATCAAAGGAGGAGATTTAGACAATGCGATTGTTATTTACGACCAGAAAGTGTCACAAGAAGCATTGGATAAATTGGCAGACATGATGAACGTTCCCCACCAGAACATCCAGGAACTGGGATATATTAACAACGAACCGCTGGTATTCGACAACGAACCGGCTCGTCACAAGCTGCTGGATGTAATCGGAGACATTGCTTTGATTGGCAAACCGATCAAAGGCCGTGTCATTGCAACCCGCCCGGGACACAGCATCAACAACAAATTGGCGCGTATCATCCGTAAACAGATTAAATTAAACGATGTACAGGCTCCTATCTATGACCCGAATGCTGAACCGGTCATGGATATCAACCGTATCCGTGAACTGCTTCCTCATCGCTACCCGTTCTTGCTGGTCGACAAAATCATTGAGTTGGGCAAGAATTATATCGTAGGTGTGAAAAACATAACAACCAACGAACCTTTCTTCCAGGGACATTTCCCACAGGAACCGGTTATGCCAGGTGTTTTACAAGTAGAAGCCATGGCACAGACAGGAGGTTTGTTAGTTCTCAACACAGTAGATGAACCGGAACGTTACTCTACTTATTTCATGAAAATAGATGGTGTAAAATTCCGTCAGAAAGTAGTTCCGGGTGATACATTAATCTTACGTCTGGAATTACTGGCTCCGATCCGTCGTGGTATCTCTACAATGAAAGGATATGTCTTTGTGGGCGACAAACTGGTTAGCGAAGCTGAATTTATGGCTCAGATCATTAAAAACAAATAACTTATATTTTCAAGATGAATATTTCACCATTAGCCGTAGTTGATCCAGGAGCGACAATCGGCGAAAATGTCCAGATTGATCCTTTTGCCGTTATAGAGAAGGACGTTGTCATCGGAGACAATTGCCATATATTCCCTCATGCTGTCATCCTGAATGGAGCACGCATCGGTAATAACTGCCGAATTTTCCCGGGAGCTGTCATTGCCGGTATTCCGCAGGACTTGAAGTTCAAGGGCGAGATTACCACTGCCGAGATCGGAAACAATACAACCATCCGCGAGTGTGTAACCGTTAACCGAGGAACAGCTTCCAAAGGAAAAACAATCGTTGGAAATGATTGTTTGATCATGGCTTATTCACACGTGGCTCACGACTGTGTTATCAGAGATCATGTTATTATAGGTAATGCATCACAGATAGCAGGAGAAGTGGATATCGACGACTATGCAATCGTCAGCGGTGGTACATTGGTACATCAGTTCTCACGTATTTCCAAGCACGTCATGATTCAGGGCGGATCACGTATCGGAAAAGATATACCTCCTTATACACTGATCGGACGTGATCCGATCGTTTATTGCGGAATCAATATTGTAGGACTTCGCCGCAGAGGTTTTACCAATCAGCAAGTATATCTGATCCAAGATATCTATCGTACATTGTACACCCGCGGACTGAACAACTCGGATGCACTCAAAGCTATCGAGACAGAATACGAGCCCGGTGAAGAGCGTGATTTGATCCTCAACTTTATCAAATCTTCCAAACGAGGTATCGTTCGTGGTTCTATCGACGAAATGTAATTCATAAATAGTTGTATTCAAAAGTCCTGCCCAACAAGCAGGACTTTTTATTTATCACACCTATATTTCTTATTAAAAATTTACTATCTTTGAGCCAACATAAAAAACAAAACAACTATGGTATTTAGATTCCTACTTTTATCAGATGAGGTGGACGACTTCAAACGGGAGATTCAGATTGATTCAGAAGCAACGTTTCTGGATTTACATAATGCCATCTTAGATTCAGTTGGCTACACCAAAGACCAAATGGCTTCTTTTTTCATTTGTGAGGATGACTGGAGTAAAAAGACCGAAGTTACCTTGGTAGAAATGGACACATCTTCAGATGTTGACAACTACATCATGGAAGATACGCATTTGGACGAATTGCTTGAAGAAGAACACCAGAAGCTTCTCTATGTATTCGACTACATGACCGAAAGGGCGTTCTTCATGGAACTGAGAGAAATCATTACCAACAAGAACTTACAGGAAGCTGTATGTACAAAATCGAGAGGTGAAGCACCGGTACAAATCATGCCGATTGATGAATTTGACAGCAAAATGAATTCTTCTACAGATATAGGAGAAGACTTTTACGGCGATTCAGAATACGACATGGATGAACTCGACAGAAATGGTTTTGAAGGTCTGGACGACAGCATGATGGATAATCCGTATGATGACGACAGATATTAATTCGTCAATGAACGCATTAATTGTTTTACTTGGACCGACAGGAGTCGGAAAGACAGAATTAAGCCTTCGGATAGCTGAATATTTCAATGCTCCGATCATTTCATCCGACTCCCGTCAGGTCTATAAAGATTTACCAATCGGTACGGCAGCCCCAACTGCTGTACAAATGGCACGCGTCAGGCACTATCTAGTCGGGATGCTCGAACTCACCGATTACTACAGTGCCAGTCAGTTTGAAAGTGACGTGATGTCTCTCCTTCAACAATTATATCAGACCAATCCGGTAGCAGTTATGACAGGCGGCAGCATGATGTATATTGATGCCGTCACCAAAGGGATTGATGATATTCCCACCGTTTTACCTGAAATACGGGAAGCCGTATGGCAGGATTATGAACAGAACGGCCTGGCTCCATTATTGGAAGAACTGAAAATGGCTGATCCGGTTCATTACGAGGAAGTAGACCGGAACAATTACAAACGGGTTATCCATGCCGTTGAGATTTGCCGGCAAACCGGACTTCCCTACTCTTCGTATCGTACCCGCCAGCATAAAGAACGACCGTTCCGGATTATCCAGATTGGATTGAAACGCGAACGGGAAGAACTGTGTGAACGTATTAACCAACGGGTCGACCAGATGATGGCCGACGGCTTATTGGAAGAAGCACGCCGCGTATATCCGTTCCGCCATCTGAACTCGCTGAATACGGTTGGTTACAAAGAACTTTTCCATTACTTGGACGGCGAATGGCCTCTTGATTTTGCCGTCGAAAAAATCAAACGTAACAGCCGGGTTTATGCCCGCAAGCAAATGACATGGTTTAAACGGAATCCGGATATTGTCTGGTTTCATCCAGATCAGGAAACCGAAATCATGGCATACATAAAATCTCAATTGGAAGGAAAAGAATAAATAGTTGTTGCATTTCTGCTTCTTCTCCTGCCCCATTCGTTATATTTATCCCTGAAATTAACGAGAATCATTTTCAATTCCCGTGAGTTTTGATTCGGATTCTCACGGGTTTCAACACAAGCTGTAACTTATTTCTTTGTCAAGCAATTGACTTCATTTACCCTATCCGATATCAGAGCATGATTTAACAGAATTGTAACAACCCGGAAACAGTTTTGTAGCACATTTGAAAATAAAGTGTTACACCAACACAATACTTTTGCGCCGTAAAATAAAATAAAGCAATGAGACTATTGGTTGTTACATTCGCATGCATCATCTTAGCAGCTACAGAAGTAGGCGCCTCGGTTTACAAAGGAAAAGTAAAAGACGCCAAGACAGGAGAAGAACTCATCGGAGCTACCATCTTTATTAAGGAATATCCCAACATTGGCTCCACGACCGGCTTAGACGGTTCTTTCATCATCGACAATGTGCCGGAAAACAAAAACATTACAATTGTATGTAGTTACATCAGTTATAAAACAAGTGAAAAGGTGGTCAAAGCCTCTTCCAATGAATTAATCTTATTCAATCTGGATTCAGATACGCAGGTACTGAAAGACGTAACAGTGATCGCCCATAATCCAGGAAGAACGGAAGCCGGAGCCCGCGGTATCGAGAAGCAGGCCATGAACGTAGTCAACGTCATGAGTGCCAAAGCCATCGAACTGTCGCCCGATATCACGGTAGCCAATGTTATCCAGCGTATGTCGGGAGTAACGATCGAACGCAACAGTAGTGGTGAAGGCCAGTATGCCATTCTGCGTGGTATGGACAAACGCTATAATTATACACTGATCAATGGTGTGAAGATTCCAAGTCCGGACAATAAGAACCGATTCGTACCACTGGATATCTTCCCTTCAGAAATGCTCGATCGGTTGGAAGTAACCAAATCATTGACCGCCAATATGGAAGGCGATGGCATTGGAGGTGCAGTCAATCTGATCATGAAAGATGCTCCTACCGAACGTCAGCTCACGGCCAATCTTTCTACAGGATATAATGCCATGTATTTCGGCCGCGATTTCCAGTCATTCAATTATGGTGCCATCCAGAAACAGTCTCCGTATGAAGCGATGGGAAAACCGGAAGACTACAAAGTAACCATGAACGACTTCACCACATCCAATCTGCACATGAAATGGAAGAAGCCGATGCCCGACATCATCGGAGGTTTCTCGTATGGCGACCGTTTCTTCGAGAATAAATTGGGTGTTATGCTAGCAGCCAGCTATCTGAATACCTACCGCAGTAAGGAAAGCCAGATTTATTACCAGCCGGGAACGACACACAACGGTATCGAAGACCGTAACTACTCATCACAACAAACACGTATCGGTGCACACGCCAAATTCGACTATCATATCAATCCGAATCATAAACTGACTTGGTATAACGGATATATGGATATGCGGGAAGCCGAAGTACGCGACGGAGAAGACGAGAAAGAACGGGCCATCCGTATGAAATGGAACCGCCAGTACATTATCAATTCTACCCTGAAAGGTGAACATCTCTTCCTGGAAGACGGAATCCTGAAACTGAACTGGTCGGCTGTGGTATCAAAGGCCTTCAGTGAGACACCCGATAATGCCGAGATCTATATGTTAGGTTCGCATATCCAGACTTCAGGCGCTGCGATCCGCCGCTGGGAGCACAACTCCGATAAAGATAAAGCCGGATACATCGATTTATCTTATAAGCTGAAGCTCGACAACGGTTCTGCATTCGATTTCTCTGCCGGAGGTATGTATCGCGATAAAAAGCGTGACAGCTTCTTCAATGAATATACATTCGATTCGGCTACCGGCTCTAAAGATCCACAATACATCAACCAGGATTGGTATAACTTCGACGAGATACAGTTTACTCCACGTAAATATGGTAATATCGGAGACCCGTTGAACTATGATGCGACCGAAAGAATCGGTGCCGGATACGGTATGGCAAAATATACCTGGAACAAGTGGGAATTTATCGGAGGTGTCCGTGTGGAACATACCGATCAAGGTTATGTCCTGAAGTTTGCCCGCGATGTTGATCCGGAAGGTAACCAGAAATATACAGATGTATTGCCCAGCTTCCATGCCAAATACAATGTGCATAAGAACGCCAACCTGCGTTTCTCGTATGCCCGCTCTATCAACCGTCCTAGTTTCTTTGAGATTGTTCCGTACAGCATCATTAACGAGGACTACAAGGAAAAAGGTAATCCGGACCTGAAACATACCGTAGCCGACAACATCGACCTGCGTTATGAGTTTTTCCCCAAATCATCCGAACAGTTCATGGTAGGCTTGTTCTATAAGAAACTCAATGACCCGATCGAATATGGTTTGCTGAACGAAGGTCAGGATACATACTACAAACCGATGAATTTCGGCGATGCTACTAATCTGGGTGTTGAAATCGACATTATGAAGTACTTCAACTGGTTCGGCGTGAAAGCCAATTATACTTACACACACTCTGAAGTAACCACCGACAAACGAACCATGAATGGCTCGGAAGTAACCTCAGTCAAGCAAAGCCGTCCGTTGTTCGGCCAGGCTGCTCATGTGGCGAATTTGTCACTCTTGTTCAAAGAGACTAAATACCAATGGGAAGGTCAGTTGGCTTTCAGTTACACCGGAAAACGGTTGAGCGATATTTCCAACTGGTATAACGACGACATCTGGGAAGCCGGCTATTCACAATTGGACGCATCGGTTGAGAAAAGCTTTAAGAATGGCATCAGTATCTTTGCCAAGGCTTCCAACCTGCTGGATATACCATTGCTCCGTTTCATCCAAAACGGACCGCATACAGACAGCGTCGAGTCTGAACGCCATGACGGAAACGTGATCGAACGGAAAGAATGGCACGGACAGTCGTTTATGCTTGGTATCAGATTCAAACTTTAAGAACGAAAGAAAATAATAACAACAATTAATTATCTACAATCATGAAATGGAATGCTTATTTGATTAGCGCTGCTATCGCTTCAATGACTTTAGTAGCTTGTAGTGAAGACGACCCAGTGAATCCGGACAACAATAACCCGGATACCGAAGAACCGGATACCGAAAATCCTGCAGATGAAACGGTAGAAGGTAATGTTTCTGGTGTATGGGAAGCTAACAGCGTGATAAAAGTCTCCGGACACATCGTCGTGCCTGAAGGCGAAAGTCTGACAATCGAAGAAGGTGTACAAGTAATCTTCGACGATGCTGGTGTAGGTGCCAATCATGCTCCGATCGAATTTACGGTTGACGGAAACTTATATTGCGAAGGAACAGCTGAAAATCCGGTTCGTCTGACAGTGGCTGAAGAAGACCGTACCGAAGCCAATACATTCGCCGGTTTATGGGGTGGTATCGTTGCATCCAATACGTGTGCTGAGATGTTGATCGATCATACGATCATCGAATATACAGGCGGACAAGTTATCGAAGGTTCTCCGGCTGCAACCAACGGTGTTTATACCGCAGGTGATGATGCTTATCCACAGATCACGACCAACAACATCAACGGAAAATATATCATTACCAACTCTATCATCCGCAACGGTTGGTCGGATGGTATCTATCTGATGGGCGGACAAGCTATCATTGCCAACAACATCTTTGCAGCCAATGGATATGACGGAGCTGAAGCAGTCAATGTAAAAGCTGGTTGCCAGGTAGACGTTGCCAACAACATTATGTTCAGTCCGAATACAAATGGCTTGAAACTGTCAAGTTCTGGTCAGAGCGAAAATCGTGGCCAGGCTAAAATCCAGGCTTACAACAACACCATCATCAATGCCGGCTGGCGTCGTGACGGCGAAAAAGGTGGTTGTATCTACGTTGAGAAGAATGCGTTGGCCAATGTATTCAACAACCTGATCGTCAACTGTAAGTTCCGTGCCATGACTCCGAGCTTCAATATTCCGAATGATCCGGAAGAAGGATATGCAGATGCATCTGTAATTGATTACAACTTCTATGCTTCTGGCAGCCAGAAGAGCGACATTATCTTCGAAGAAGAAAGTGGCGTAGCCTATGCCTGGGCCGGTTATAACTACGAACACGAAGATTACAACCAAGGTGTGGTAGATGTAAACAGTGTGATCGCTACGGAAGATGATCTGAAAGATCCGCAGTTCGTTAACTTCGATATCAATCAGGTGGCTCTGACTAGTTACAGCTATGATTCAGCTTGGGATTTCCATGTCAACGCCGGCTCTCCGGTCTTGAGCGGAGCTTATGCAGGCAGTGATGCGTTTGCTACTCCTTTGTTCGGCAGCAACGGACTGAACGTAAACGGAAAGAGCTATACATCTCCAGCCGTTCAAGCTCAGTTCGGAGCTTTCGGTGCCAACTAATTAAACAGAAAACAAGATGAACAGAAGAACTTACTTACAAGCATTGACAGCTCTTTTCGCCACCACAGCCCTGGGAAGTTGTTCCCAAGGGTCGGTGGACCGGAAAGAAGAAAAACTTTCAGACAAGGCTGATAAAGCCGCGACCCTATTGCCCGGCAACGCATCTTTTGATGTTCCGAATATCCCGGAAGACAATCTCAACTTCTATCTGGTGAGCGACTTGGGGCGAAACGGATATTACGAACAGAAGCCGATTGCCGAGCTGATGGGTAACCTGGCCGAAAAGATTGACCTGGAGTTCGTGGTAGCAGCCGGTGATACGCACCACTTCAACGGAGTGGCCAGCACGCAGGATCCGCTTTGGATGACCAACTATGAGTTGATCTACAGCCATCCGGAACTAATACTCGACTGGTTTGCGATCAACGGAAATCACGAATACCGTGGCAATACCCAGGCTGTGCAGGATTACAGCAAGGTCAGCCGCCGCTGGATTGCTCCGGCACGTTATTACAGCAAAGTGTTCGAGGCCGGCGAAAACGAATCGTTAGAGATATTCTTCATCGATACACCGCCTCTTATCGAGAAATATCGGAAGAATACAGAGAAATATGCCGATGCCGGCAAACAGAGTATTGACGATCAGCTCAAGTGGCTGGAGAAAGCGCTGGCTGCGTCCAAAGCTAAATGGAAACTGGTTGTAGGTCATCATCCGATCTTTGCCGATACAAGCAAATCGGATACCGAGCGCAAGGATATGCAAGATCGTGTCAAACCGTTGCTCGAGAAGTATGGTGTCGATATGTACTTGTGCGGACACATCCATAATTTCCAGCACATCAAACGGGCCGACAGCCAGGTTGAATATCTTGTCAACAGTTCCGGCTCGTTGGCACGCAAGGTGAATCAAACTGAGGGCACACAATTCTGCAGCCCGGAAGCTGGTTTCACTCTCTTCTCGCTCAACGACAACGAACTGACCTTCTTCCTCTATAACAGTAAAGGAAAAATCCTCTACCAGCATAGCCTGAAGAAATAAAACTACTTCACAAAGGGGCGTAATGAAAACAAACTCGTTACGCCCTTTTTGTCTTCGGTCATTTCCTATTTGCCAGCCTTTCCCGGCGCATCAAATGAGCAGTTATTTTGTTAGATTATGATTAATTCTGACAAAAAACAGGCTATATTTGATAGATACAAGCTACATCTATCAAAAATAGATATATTTTTGTCTGTATTATATGACTTGAAACAATAATAAGATATTTTTTGTCAGATGATGTTTACTTATGACAAAAAAAGTGCTACATTTGATAGGCGCAAGCTGCATCTATCAAATGTAGGAGAATGGAATCGTCCCTTCAGGCAAAACATCCCTCCGATACTCAATTGAAATGAAGCCTGTACGCCACGCAATATTGCATAGGCTGATTGACGCTCCCCCCGAAAAAATTGTTACCTTTGCCGGCAAAACCAATAAAGAGATATGGAACCTTCAAAAGTTTATTTTACCAATCTGAGAACAACACCGTCTAGTAACTTGCTCGACAAGATGGAACGTGTTGTTAAGCGTGCCGGCATTGCAGGCATCGACTTTCAGAAACAGTTTGTAGCGATTAAAATTCATTTTGGCGAACCGGGTAATCTGGCTTATATCCGCCCGAACTACGCTGCACGTATGGTGAATATCATCCGCGAATTGGGCGGAAAACCGTTCCTGACCGATTGCAATACACTCTATTCTGGCCGTCGTGCCAACGCTGTGGATCACCTGAAAAGCGCGATGGAAAACGGATTCAACCCGATTTCTGCCCAATGTGATGTCATCATCGCCGACGGACTGAAAGGTACGGAATGCCGCGAGATCGAAATCAACGGCGAATATTGCAAGGCGCCTAAAATCGGTTCGGCCATTGCCGATGCCGACATCATCATCACGATGAATCACTTCAAAGGACACGAACAGACCGGCTTTGGCGGCGCGCTGAAGAACCTGGGTATGGGTTGCGCCAGTGTAGCCGGCAAGCTGGAACTGCACGGAGCTTCTCAACCGAAAATAGACCGTGACCACTGCAAAGGCTGTAACATCTGCGTTAAACATTGTCGCCACGAAGCCATCCACCTCGACGAGAACCGCAAGGCTGTCATCGACTATAACAAGTGCGTCGGTTGCGGACAGTGCGTGGCTCTTTGCCAATACGACGGTGCTGTATTGGCTTCATGGGATACATCCGAGAACCTGAACTGTAAAATCGCAGAATACACCAAGGCCGTGTTGCTCAACAAACCGCACTTCCACATCAGCTTCATCATGAATGTATCACCGGAATGCGACTGCTGGAACCACAACGATGCAGCCATCGTACCTGATTTGGGTATTGCCGCTTCGTTCGATCCCGTTGCACTCGACAAGGCTTGTGCCGACCTGGTCATCAATGCACCGACCTTGCAAACAGACAACCGCTTGTCGAAGGAACATCCGCACGAACATTTGGAAGGAGCCGACAAGTTCCACATCATCCATCCAGATACAAACTGGCAGGCAGGTCTGGAACATGCCGAGAAGATCGGTATCGGGACCCAGGAATATGAATTGATAACCGTATAATTAAACATCACTCCTATGACAAACGAAACCATCTGTGCCATCTCGACGGCTCCCGGTGTGGGAGGCATTGCCGTCATCCGTATCTCCGGAAAGGAAGCCATTTCGCTTTGCGACCGGATCTTTCAACCCCGGAAGGCAGGAAAATCGCTCGCACTGCAGCCGGCCTATTCGCTCACCTACGGAACCATTGTAGAAAAGGGTGAGGCTGTCGATGATGTCATGATGGCTTTGTTTCGTGCCCCACATTCATTCACCGGTGAAGACACAGTCGAAATCACGTGTCACGGTTCAGTATATATCCAGCAACGTATCTTGCAACTGCTGGTTGCTACGGGTTGCCGCCTGGCAAAGCCGGGAGAATTCACACAACGGGCATTCATGAACGGGAAAATGGACCTGAGTCAAGCCGAAGCCGTAGCCGATCTGATTGCCTCCACATCAGCTGGTCAGCACCGGCTCGCCCTGAGTCAGATGCGTGGCGGATTCAGTCAGGAATTAAAAGAGCTGCGTGCCAAACTCCTGCACATAACTTCACTGATGGAACTCGAACTTGATTTCGCTGATCACGAAGAGCTGGAATTTGCCGACCGGTCCGAGCTGAAAGAACTTGCCGTACAAATCGAGCAGGTCATTTCACACCTTGTTCATTCGTTCAAAGTGGGGAATGCCATCAAGAACGGTATTCCTGTCGCCATCATCGGTGAGACCAATGCCGGAAAGTCAACGCTGCTCAATGCCCTGCTGAACGAAGAAAAGGCCATTGTTAGCGACATTCACGGAACCACACGCGACGTGATTGAAGACACGATGTACATCCAGGGACTACAATTCCGCTTTATCGACACCGCTGGTATCCGTGATACACACGACACCATCGAAAACCTGGGAATCGAACGCACCTTCCAGAAACTGGAACAGGCAGACATTGTTCTTTGGGTTATTGATTTATCGGAAGCTTCACAGCAAATCACCCAGTTATCCGGAAAGATCCTGCCATTATGCCAAGACAAGCAGCTCATTCTGGTACTCAACAAATCAGACATGGCAGAAAACATTCCGATTGATCTGTCAGGCTTCCCGAAGCAGACAAAGACCATCCCGATATCGGCCAAACAAAAGCAAGGAATCAATGAACTCCAGTCCATGCTTGTCGAATCGGCTCAAATTCCGGCACTCTCACAAAACGATGTTGTGGTCAGCAACGTGCGGCACTACGAAGCGCTTAGCCATGCATTGGATGCCATCCATCGCGTACAAGACGGATTAAACAACGATCTCTCGGGAGACTTTATCTCTCAAGATCTTCGAGAATGTATTTTCCATCTCTCCGACATTGTAGGTGATGTCACAACAGATGAAGTATTAGGAAATATATTCAAGCACTTTTGCATCGGCAAATAGTTAACTATCTGATTATCAGATAGTTACAGTCGTAAACAATCTAAAATACTGACTAAAAACGACTTAAATATGGCAAAATAATAGTTTTAGGAAAGGTATTTTCTTTTGTTATGTCTATTTTTTCAACATTTTTGTCCCCCGTTTGTCCCCCAAGCCATATAAGGGGGACAAATTTACGTCCCTCTATGTAATTTGAGCACTTTTCACTATAAAATCTATCTAAATCATAGATAATTATTGCCTTATACAGATACCCTCAATCTCTTAGTTTCTAAAATACCAAATACCATAACCACTGATAACCAGATATATACATATAAACAAATACGGAATTAGAATTACATCAGATGAAATTTTGTTCGAAATGTATGAAATGTATTTTATATTATTCCTTCATGCATCGGAAGGTTTATTAAAGTACCTAGAAAGATTAACGCAAGGACATTAGATAAAATGCACAAGTCCCATTTTCCATCCCCTTATTCTTAAAGAACATAACATAGTAAATAAAATCGAAATATAAAGGATATTTTTCGCAAAAAAACGAGTAAGCTATTAGCAATCAATAAGAATGTAATAGTGCATGGACCTATTACCATATAATTCATTAATATATTTAAGAAAGATATTGGTATATGAAGTTTATTAATTAAATTTGCAATAACATACTCACCCCGCTTCCCATAAGAACAGCGCGCTCAGGGTGAGTCTTTTATTTTTATCTATTGGTCTAGTTATGATGTTAGATATCTTTTCTGAATTTATCAGACGGGGTAGAATCTTACATTTTTTGCATCGGCAACAGTACAACTAATTGACAATTAATTATGTAATTAACTGATATAAAAATGCAAATATAATATGCTAATACTAAGTTAGAAAATGTAATATTCCTGATTTTTTAATCTTTTTGTCCCTTGATATAATCTATATTTCTTTCATATTATTCCGGATGCAAAATATCGTTTGTACCCTAGGTGTTATTTCGAGTCTTCTCATAGTGGTTCCTTATTACTCTTTTTACTCAAAGTTGCAATCTGTTCAATCCTACGCAATCTAACAGAAATGTCCTCAAACAGATTATCGAAAAAGTTCACGTAATACCGTTTCTCGAAAGAGAGCTGTATCCTTTTTGTTGGTTTACTAAAAGTTCCTGACATCATTAGCGAAGGTGCTATGTGCTCAGAATCAGTATGCTTTTCATGATCATTTACACAATTAGGTTTCAATTCATGAACTATTCCTATAAAATTTACTATCAATTCTGGAAAAGGTGTCAAATGCTTAGCTTCGCAAAAAGAGACAATGTGCTCTTTGGGAATATATGACAGTGTTTTCTTGGTTACATAGTAGTCATTCGTTTCTGCTGGAGTATTGGAGCTTGAAATTACAATGTCGGGTGTCGTAAATACTTTTTCGTCGAACGCAGACTGTACTGTAGCGTTGTGATATATATAAACAATATCATCAACACCTTGATTACCCTTTTTTGTCGCCTTAAAATAAGAGAAGTTCTTTAGTAGTCCTGTTGGGCTGCACTTGAATTTGAATTTTCCACCCTGCAGGTTTTGTACGTCCAACTTATAACCTTTCTTCTCATAGTATCGGATGACAAAATTATAGCAACTCATCTCAAAATAGTCACTTATTCTTTTTGAATGATCAGCAAGCAATACCTTATATTTGTTTGAAAATTCAGTCAGTTCATTTTCAAAGTCTGACTGTGCTTTAAATGGAGTTGTCTTCTTCATATTCCTTTTTATAAAACAAATCCTTACAATTTCTCATAAACTGGATGGTCTCAGAGAACTCAAAGAATTCAGGTGTCAACTGATACTTTTCTTGAATCTGTTCAAATTTGATTACTGCAGAAAGAATAAGTCTTTGTTGTTTACTGTCCAGTATCGTTTCCCCAATTTTTATTGCGCATTCATTTTCCATGCTGGAAGTATTACGATTAACAGACTTATAGAAAGATACAGCACCCTGCATATGTCCCATTACATGCCTGTAGAATATACTAATTGCCAACAAAGTCTCGACTGTGGATACATAATCTTGAAGCATCTGATAATGATTCTCTGGATTAGCCCATATCCGGTCAAGCTCCCTTCTTCTACTATTATACTCAAGGTAGATGGGGCGAGTAACATTGCCAGGTAATCTGCTAGTCAATATGTTTATAATAGGAGGCTGTCCCATATATTACAATTTTATCTGTTAATAATATATGAATTATTATTCATTTTTTTGTGAAATATTTTTAAAGGTATAATGCAATTCATCAGCAGATATATTGTTGAAATATTTGTCATTCTATAAATCTAATTCTAGAAATAGAAAAATCCATTTATTGTGTTTAGCGATATACAAATATTACCAAATTAAAAACATCAAGCTTTTTCAACTTCCCAAATCCTCCTCAATGCTTCACAGTCAATTTTGTCAAATCGATCTTGCTGGATAGCAACACATAACATATATCGAGGCCGGCTCATACCTACATATGCGACTCTTAAGTTTTTGAGTGTATCCGCATCTGTTCCTGCATAAGCAACGCCTTTAAATTGTTCTGCTAAGCGGTCTGATTCATGATGTCTATTGTAAAATGTTTCCAGATAGAGTGTTGCAGCATGAGTCTCTCCTTTGACAGCATGGACTGTGGATACCTCAATGTCTATTTTACCATTATCACCATGGTAAACATTCCTATGTTCTGTTGTTTGGTCCTCGGACAGAGTTTCGTTTATTGCATTAAAGAAACTAAGGGCATCAGGAGTCTCTTCTTTTCTATATAAGGGCAATATTGTTTCTGTAATATATCGATGTATAGTGCTCCTTATTTTGTTTATATCATCGTCGCTATTACTCTTGGCTATGAGTAAGGCCCAATTCATGACTTCTTTTAGAAAGTTCTCTTTTTGCTCAATATCCGTTGCGGTCAGGAATTCTAAAAAGGATGTCTTGGTGTAACGTCGATTACCATTTCTTATTTCACATAAATCCAGATATTTTAATATACCTTGAATAATAGATGTGGCATGTTCCTTAATAGTTCCATGGAGATTTTTGAGTATGAATTCATTGAAAGAAATTCCTTCCACTCTAGGTCCTACATTCTTCTTTTCAAAATGTGGAAAGTATGACTCTATAAATCTTTTTTGAGCACTAGCCCCTTTCTTTCCAACCCATCCACAAGCCTTAACATTTATTCTGTGTAGTGGATCTTCTCGTTTCTCTTGATTCGCAATATCCAAGATTGAACGATTATCCATCTCTGGAATTAATGTTGTGCCAAGCAATTCCACATATTTGGGAAGAACAGATAAAGGATTCTCATAAGTGATAATTATAGGTTTTACTGAAGGAACCTCTTCGTTACCATGAAGCTGATGATTATCCTCTATACACAACGATCGTAGTGGTTTAGCAATTTTTTCTCCGAACCTATTGCTATCATGAATATATAATACCTGATTTTCTTTCAATTTGTCATTTTCAGGTCCGTTAAATTCGTCTCTTTCATAGATAGCTTGGCAGTAATCTCCAAAACGCTGAATGACCACTTTATTCTCGTCAAATATCTTTTGGATTAAATCTACTTGCAGGCCGTCACAGTCCTGAACTTCATCTATAAACAAATATTTAAACCTCTTGTCTGAGAAACGGCTGAAATTGAGTTTCTTCTCTCGAATATACCGAAATGCCAGATCATAAGCATCTTGGAAGGATAAAATACCTTCGCTAAACATTTCCTCTTTTATCTTCATATATTCAGCCCCGGATGGAGAATCTATTCTTATCGAGTCAGAATCAGTTATAATTTTATTGCTATTCCAATCAACTCTAAACGAAAGAATTAGACTATTTTGGATGCTATTTCCCTTTGTTTGAATCGAAGATCTGTATTCTCTAGGAATTTGGCTCCAATTATAACCTTCTAATTGAAAAATATATTTGTCAACCCTCTTTTTCTTCTTAATAACATTTGCAGCCATTAGCATATCCACGCCACCCAATACTTCTATCTCGGCAGCATTAATAGTATGTTCTTTTAAAGTGGTTCGTTTAAATATCAGTCCTCTAAGTTTACTTTCACGGATGGGTAATTTATAATACTTTTTCAAGAATACAGCATTACTCATTTCATCATCCACATATGTTATTTGACTACCATAAAAATAATGAAGGGCTGCGGCTGTAACATATTTGTGTAAAAAAGTTTGTATGGTTCCAAAAAAATTAGGATACCGGAAAAGCACATCTGCTTTTGTGCCAAGTTTTGCTTTTATCTCATCGATAGCTACATTTGTATGTGTCAGTACGCATATGCCTTTCCCTTCGGGCAGAGGCATTTTATTGGCAAGAATAATCAATTTTGCCAGCAATGTCGTTGTCTTACCACTTCCAGGACAAGCCTGAACATAGCAACTGCTATCTTCTTTGATAATATTTACCTTGTTAGAATCAAAAGGTTTCTTATCTTTCAACAGAATATCGTGGGCTATTTTTATTTCTTCATCAGTAGCAAATGGCATAATCTTTCTTTTTAGATTTATTCCGTAACATATTTGATGGCCTCCACAAGATACTTCAGTTTGTCATCATTTTCAACGACAAACTTCACTTCATCTAGATTTACAGTTCCATCACTTACTGGAGCGAGCTCTCCTGCAAGCATTCCTGCTAAATACTGCGCAGTGATGGCTTTACTTACGGTTCCATCATTCAAAGGCTTAAAAATATTGTATGTCTCTTCTTTAGTTAGTCTATGTCTATCCGGATAAACATCTGTCACCTCTTTCCATAATTTGTTCAAGATCTCATTATCTATTTCCGTTCTAGGTTGATCCGTTTCCATTTTGGCTGCTTTTATTGCTGTAGCCAATAATCTATACAAGCCACTTCCTGCAATCTCATATTCCAGTGTCCATGCTTGTGGCAGGAATATTTTAATTTCATCTGAATTGATGGCATTTTCTAATCTTGTTCTCCTTTCTTCTCGAATCTGAGCTAATAATTCTTCATTTAAGACTTCTCTTTTACATTTCGCCAGTATATCTTTCATGTAACCGATTGTTTTTATAACAGGTTTAAATCCCTCTTTCTTATGCAATTTAACTTCTTCTTCAAAGGCAGATATACTCCCGAAGGTAGTTGACATAGCATCATAATCTACTTCTGTTGAAATTTTCTCTAACTCAGACCTTAGATCTTCTCTCAACCAACATCTCGGTATTTTCGGTCTTTACTTTTTTCATCGTAATACTCAAGAGCTCTGACATCAAGATCAGAAACAACCGCTATAGGCATTCCAAATGATTTTTCATCTTTGCGTTTGAATATATTGACATACCTCTTATATGCTGTACTTCCTACATTCACAACAGACACACCATACTGATAAAGATTCTTCCCAATCAATTGGGCTATAGCAGGTATTAGCAGATTTTCCGCATCACCTTCCACCATAATTAGCCCTTTGGCAAAGAATAAGTTGGCTTTTGTTGCATCGAGGAATCTTTCTAAAAAATTGTAGTCGGCTGGTTTCATTTTCGTATATTCTGATGACATAGGGAATGCATCATTTCCTTTCAATATAATCATATTCGCCAACTTTATCTTCGATGCTAATGTAATGCTATGGGTTGAAAGGATAAATTGCTCATTTTTCTCTTGGGATGAAATATATTCAATCAATCTCAATTGATATTGAGGATGAAGGTGAGCCTCCAATTCTTCTACAAGCGCTAACTTCAATCCTTTCTTCTGGTTGTTAAAGAGCAGCATTTCAGCAGCTATGCATAGTAAGTTGAGTGTACCAAGCCCAGATTTATTACCTTCCATAATCAGATCGAGCAGTCTCAATATTTCTGTCAATTCCCCTCCTGTCAGTTTGACTTCAGCATTTCTTGAATCACCATTTAACAGGAAATGTTCTCTAAGGAAACTATTGATTTCGCTTGTTATACTTTCCCCGCCACCTCCAACTTTGAAATAGTTTTCTATTTCCTTTTTCAGTTTTTCATAATCTGTTTCAAGTTTATGTTTTATGATGTTTCCGTAAACGTCTTTCTCGGTTTTGAAAAGTTCATGCGCACCCAAAATTTGCGCCAGTCTTGACTTGTAACCATGAGTCATGTCTGTGAGAGCATCTCTAAGCGGTTTAAAGTATACCACTTTTAGAAGTTCCCTCGCTTCTGAATCCATTCTTTCTGCTTGTCCTTCAATTCCTGCTGAGAACGTAGGCATTATTATGTTGTCTTTACGTTTTGCATACAACCAGACCTTAAGCAAATATTTTGTTTTATCATCGTTCCAAGAAAGCCATTCCCAAAATAAGCCAGCATCTTGCTCATTTATTCCGTCAAATATACATTCTATCTTGAATTCATCCTTTCTGTTTCCATCAGGTTCTTGATAGAAATCCTTGTCTTCAAATTGAATAAATTCGCCGCTTTGAGTTCTTAACACATAACGAATAGCATCCACAATAGCTGTTTTACCTGAATCGTTCTCTCCAATCAGGACATTTACACCTTCTTGAAAATGAATTTCTAACCCAGGCTTTCCATCAGCCATAGCACAATATTTTCTAAAATTCCAAAGTCTAAGCGTTGAAAGGTACATTGTAATTTAATTTATTTATCCAAAAGATTAACAATCAGTTACTTCTTTTAACTATCGTTTCATATGTTCTCTCCACTCTTCTTTCCTTTTCACATATTCCGAGTACTCATTGGCGTTATTATTCAACGCATCAACAAGGTACTGCGCCATGTAGTGCATTTGTGTTGCATACAATACAGGAATTCCATTATCATCCACAGCATAATGAGCATTGCTGTGCTCAATACCAGTTACCATGTGTTCAAATGCCAGACGTGGATTTATACCTCCACTTATGAGAGTATTGCATATGGTTTTCATTTTTTTGCTCCGAGTAGCTACGGGGTCTGATTTCAAACACATGAGATCTTTCTCCGGGTTATTCATATAACAATAATACAACCAAATCTCAAAGCAAGGATTGCTGACTATCCATTGCTCTTGGGTCCCAGTTAAATCCTCTTTGAATATTTTCTCCAATTGATCATAGAATTCATCTACATCTGAAAGGAGAAATACTTTGTCCATAGCCTCCAAATGAAAAAGTTGGGATTCTATTTTTATTTCTCCTGTCAGTTGGATTTGTCCCCACTTATCCTGCATCTGATATGGCTGCAAACCTTGTCCCTTTTCAGACATGAAAGCAACCTTCAAAGAGTGCAGTTCACGCTGCCGTATCAGTTCCAGAAGAAAATCCCTTTCCCGTTTCTCACCTCCAGAAAGCACGAATATAAGGCTCGTTGAAAGAACTCCTTCAGTTTTCCGGTATGCCAACGGCACTTGTATGGTTTCAGACATTCCGCTCCCATCCTTATTTTCTGTGGTAGCTTTATGCAATGGAACATCAGCAGGAGTCCGTGCCGAATCTTCTTTTGAATATGTCAGCTTTGATAAATCCATAACGCATCTTACATATTCAGTTCGCCAATAAACGGAATAGCACCATAACGTCCTTCCATGTATCCATTCTCAATATTGATTGTGTTATGGATTTTGAAGTCATTCAGTGAATACATGCGACTGCTTCCATTCTTTTTCTCAACCATCCAGACCTCATCGGTGCGCAGGAAATCCTGATTAAGCAGGCAGGTCTGATGAGTAGTAAAAATAAGCTGGCCATTTGTTTCATGTGAAGAGAAGTAACGGACAAGTTTGCGTACCAGGTGAGGATGTATGCTATGGTCAAGTTCATCGATTGCAACAGTTTTGCCTGACTGCATGGCTGCATAGAATGCCGGCACAAGTGATAATAGGCGCACTGTGCCATCAGACTGCGCCTGAATATCCATCTCCTTTGAGAATCCGTTCTCTCCAAACTGACGGAACATCATCTGACTTATCTTCTGCACTCCATCTTCAACACTGATATCTCTAGTATTTCTGAAATCAACAACCTCTGACAGCACACCTGAATGCATTTTCCTGAGTTTATCCACCGGCAGGTTGCTAACATCATGCGTACTTATCCAATCTTCGAAATTCTCCGTCTCTACCTTCACACCATCAATACCCAGGTCAATAGCTTTAAAAAGTTCAGAGGCAAATTTATTAATGTTTTCATCGTTTCTGAAGATCCCTATCAAGGCCGGATTAAAGGAATGTAAGCCAATTATTGTCAGTTCATCATCAAACCACTTTTGAGCAATATCAATATTGGCATCAGCCAGCACAGGCATATCATTGTTAATGGTCAGCAAACTTGCAAATGGATTTTTCTCAATCCATCCCAACACCATTTTGTTGACCTCAGCAGAAGGAGCAATTGAATATTCAACAGCACCATCTTTACGAGTGAAAATATTTTTATTCTCCTCAGCTCCTAAGCCGGACACTTGCAGAGTCTCGAAAGTAATTCCCGTCTTAGCAATTTCCACAGAATATATAAATGGAATTCCGGATTTAGTCGCAAATTCAATAGTCAGTTCTATAGGCTCATCGCCAGCATCTTCCTTCAACGCAAACATATATCTTCCAACACTATCACCATTCAAGAAATTCTTATTGGTAGCTATGGCTTTCAGGAAATTTATCCCTTTCAGGAGATTTGATTTTCCTGCTCCATTTGCGCCATAAACAGCTGCCATTTTCAACACTGGCAATTTTCCGTCAAGCATAGTAATATGGTTTGACAAAGTAGTCCTTTTCATGTTAGGAAACATATCAAACTGGACCTCATCATTAAATGAAAGAAAATTCTTCAGTATAACCCGGAGTATCATATTTTTATCAACTATAGTACGTTAAACTTCTAATTAGCAATTCTGTAAAAAGGAATAAACCTTTAATCACTTGCAAAGATAAAAATATATTTTTATCGCGTGAAGATTTCACGTGATTTTTTCACGTATTAATCAATAATCGTAATTTGCTATCTAAAATTCGATTATCGGGCCTACCAAAAGAAAAGTCTCTGTCTCTTTTGGCAAGCAGATAGTTTGGTTTAGAACTTTGATAGATATACAATAAACAAGACTAAACTTATATCTATAAGAGGCGGCGAAAGAAAAGAGGTATAAAGAGCAAATACATCGCTTCAAAACATGTGGGACACGAGGGACAAAGGAGATTTAATAGGCTCCTTAATCACGTTTTTCAAAAATGAAATTGTATTAGTGTTTTCTTTGCAGATTGTCTCCATTTTTTTGTCCCTCGTTTGTCCCCCAGTATGAAAAATTACTAAAATCATATCTGATTATCAACATGTTATGAGTTTATAACATATATTGCATCGTAAACATGTAAAAAGTATTATGCAGAAGATGGAAATATTCCGTCTGAGAGTACTGGAGCAGATAATTAACGAGAAATTCGATTTTTACGATAAGATTGTTGAGAAAACAGATTTTCTTGATTATTTCAAAAATGAATCACTCAAGCACAATAAGAAGTGGATTTATGTGTATCAGCACTTTGCTGCCTTCACAAACAACAAATGTACTTTTGCAGATATCAATGTCGCTCTCTGCCAGAGATTCCGTTCCTATCTGCTGAATACGGCCAAACTGAGAGACGACAGTAAAAAGCTGAAGCAGAACTCGGCTGCCGGATATTTTTCCACATTCAGAGGAATGTTGAAAGAGGCCTATAAGAAACGGATGCTCAAAGAGAATATCAATGATTTTCTTGACAGGATTCCGGAAGAGGAAACAGAAATCAATTATCTGACAGAACATGAATTAGGACTGATCATAAATAATGAATGTCCTATTCCGGTATTACGAAAGGCTATCATTTTCGCCTGTATAACAGGCTTCAGAAGAAGTGACATACTTGCTTTGAAGTGGGAGGACATCAAGGAATTGCCCAAAGGCGGATGGTGTGTATTTAAACGTATGCAGAAAACAAAGAACATGGCAAACGTGCCTATCGGAGACGATCTCATGGAAGTTATCGGTCCACGTGGTGAAGGACTCGTATTTAACGGACTGACCACATATATGCTGACCTATCCGATGAAAAGATGGTTCAAAAGCATAGGCATAAAGAAAGACTTGCACTTCCATTGTACACGTCACACATACGCTACCCTGTCACTGGCCCTCGGTACAGATATTATTACTATCAAGAATGTACTCGGACATAAACAGGAAAGTACCACAATGCGATATACCAAAGTCGTGAACCCATTAAAGGAACAAGCTGCAAAACGATTAAGCATTAATACAATCAGTCAAAACACAGAACAATATGAAAAAGGCAATTTCTAAAATCAATCCATCCAGATATGCAAAAAAGTTGCATATCGGTTATATCTGGCTAATAGCAGTACTTCTGCTATTAGTCGTTGGTGTTATCTGCTCAGGAGCAAAAGTGTATAAATACAGCCCCATACTCTCGGTCGTCTCCTACTCTTTGGCTGCAATCAGTCTTATAGCGATAATTATTATGATAGTGCGGAAAATCTCCGATATGAAGATCCAAAGTGAACTGGACAAATATATTCTTGTACTGAATGAGCATAAGGATGATCAGGAATGGTTACATAAAGAACTTACCTATGTCAATCTGAGAATATATAACAAGACAAACGGACATTTATACCGGTGCAAGAAAAAACTGCTGGAAGAATACCAAAATGAGGCAAACAATGAAAGTGTAGCCGAAGAGCTGATGGTACGACTTAAAGAACAGGAAAACCGCCATCAACAGCAGATCGAAAAGATTGAGGAACTTCTCGTAAATGACCAGAAGCCATTACAGTATTATCTGGATGCAATAGAGAATAACGGCAATGATAATCCGGCCGATGACAAATCTACAAGATTATGCAAACTGTTTTCTTTTATTTATAATTATATCAGCACGGAATTGGACGATTGTCTCAAGCCTTATGAAATTGAATATTTTAAAAAGTATGCCTTTTCTCAAATTACAGGCTTGCCAATAGAAGAAGATATACAATACCCTATTTCTGAAATCTACAGAATGTCAAAGACTGACTTGGGAGCTTTCATTCATAACCTCTATATAATGTGCCACTATTGTAGAACAGACCTAAAGAAAACCGATTTCTTCAATGGATGCCAGAAGTTCATATCAGCTTCTTTCTGCACTGCCAATGTATTATTCAAGAACAGCACAAGACTGGCAACCAATTCCCGTATTGAGGCCATAAATATGAAAAAAAGCAATTTCTTCAGCGAGTATCTGAAAGAAATACAGTAAAAACAAATACTATCCTTATAACTGAAGATTCCTGTAAAACTGAATTTAAAGTTTTATGGGAATCTTTTTTATGTCAGCCGGATACATATAAATCATAGTATAAACACACAGAATTACAGTATATTACATTGTAGTTGTTAAAAGTTTGAGGAAAGCATGAGGACCGCATGAGGAATTCATGAGGACATGCTTTTTTATCCATCATTTGCCATTCTTTTGCAGAGAAATCAAATTTTTACAAATGATGAAAAACGAAAACAATGTTTTTGGCAAAGTTACACATGATAACTTGCCGCAGGCTGTAGAGCACCTCATAAAAATGACGGAGGAACATGCTCAGAATTCTAAAAACAACATGTCGGTGGAAGATGATGAGATATCCATCGAGGAAGTAAGTTCTCTTATAAAGAAAAGCGTGAGTACCATTTACCGGTATACTTGTCAAAACAGTATTCCCCATTCTAAGCAGGGTAATACACTCCATTTCTACCGATCTGAGATACTCGAATGGATGAAGATGCACAAGAAGAAATGTATTAATGAACTCTCTGATGAAGCACATATTGAGTCTTTCAGGGTATTAAACCGTGATTAACAGGTATGGGAGAAAGTAGAATAACTCCAAGTGGTATAATAAATGATGCTGTCAGCATGATAGGCAAAATGAACGACTCTTCATTTCCTATTGATGTTTTCCCCAATAAGATAAGAAACATCATTCTGAATATGTATGAGTATCTGGCATTTCCTATCGATTACACTGCGTGCAGCATGATGACAGCCATTTCCACTTGTATAGGCAATACACATATCCTTCATTTCAAAACGGGATGGGATATCAAGTGTATCATATATATGGCTCTTGTAGGAAGACCGGGTGCCAACAAAAGCCATCCTCTGAAAACAGCCTTCGAACCTCTGTTCAGATTTGATAAGGAGCAGAAGGAAATATATAACGAAGAGTACAGAAAGTATGAATCAATAATGAGCTTGAGTAAAAAGGAACGTCTGGAACAGGGATTTGACATGTTTCCCAAGGAACCTGTACGCACCCGATTTCTGGTTTCTGATATCACACAGGAAGCTATGGCAAAGTCAATATCAGAGAATCCGCGCGGCATTTGCCTTTACATGGATGAACTGCAAGGATGGATCAATAATTTCACACGTTATAACAAAGGCTCGGAAGAACAGTTCTATATATCACTGTTCAATGGGTACATGTATATTTCCGACCGCAAAATGAATACAAACAATATCATGATTGACTCTCCGTTTTCCAATGTGATAGGTACAATTCAACCGGAAATACTTATCGATACATTCAAAGGAAGTAAAAGCAATAATGGTTTCCTTGACCGTATTCTTTTTGCCATACCTGAAATCCAGGACAAGCTATACTGGAAAGACGATGATATTGACATGAGCCATTTCAATGAATGGAACACAATCATGCAATCGTTCATCAAGATGAAAATAGAATATGATGAACACGGAAACATAAATACTGCAAGACTGGAATATGAACCTGGAGCCAGACGAAAGATTATGGAATGGCAGCATCAATGGGCAGATATGTTGAACATGGAGGAATCGGATAAAAGACGCAGTATATACAGCAAATTTGAGACTTACATTCATAGATTCTGCCTGATCATACAACTGTGCAAATGGGTATGTAATGAAGGTGACAAAAACTGCATCGATCTTGACAGTGTACTGAAATCTATACGTCTGGTATCCTATTTTAAAAATACCGCCCTGCAGATATGCTCTATGATTGAAGGCGTGATGCTCACTCCCAAGCAGACAGAACTGTTGGAAAAGCTGCCGGATAAGTTTACACGTTCTGAAGGATTGGAGGTAGCCGTCTCCATGAACTGGAGTACCAGCACGTATGACCGCTTCCTGAAAAAGGCAACGGGAACTTACCTTTATCATGAATATGGAAATTATAAAAAAGCACAATGACAAAGTGATAAAGTGACAAACTAAGGCTGACTTTATCACTTTGTCACTTTGTCAATCACTAAAAACAGAAAATTATGGAAAACTTCAGATTTATATTGGAGCCGTACAACAGGCACCAGAGAAACAGATACACCTGCCCTTCGTGCGGAAAGCATCGTGAGTTCACCCGTTATATTGATACCCAAGGGGCTATCTCCTTTCCCGAATATGTAGGAAAATGTAACAGAATCAATAATTGTGGTTATCACTATACTCCTGCAATGTATTTTGATGAACATCCGGAATGTAAAGAGTACAAAAGTTCATTCCCTATTGTAAAAGATAAGAAACCTGTTGTATGTCATCCAAAACTTCCTCCTGCACGCCGGCATTCCGACACATCTTTTATACCAGATGAAATTATGCAGCAGACAATGAAATGCTATGAACAGAATAACCTGTTTCTGTACCTTGCCAACCATCTGGGTATGAGTCAGCACTGCGTCTGATGAAGACTTACAATGTAGGTACCGCCAGGAAATGGGAAAATGCTACGGTATTCTGGCAAACAGATATATCCGGGAAAATAAGAAATCATGCAGTACAATGCAGGGACAGGAAAACGTATAAAAGAACCATATGCACATGTTTCATGGGTACATACAGAACTTGATATACCGGAATTCCACTTACAACAATGCTACTTCGGAGAACATCTCTTATACAACAGCAGGAAACCCGTTGCCATAGTGGAAAGCGAAAAGACTGCTATCATTGCTTCATTCTATATACCGGAATATATCTGGCTTGCAACGGGCGGTAAAAACGGATGCTTCAACGAGCAGAATTTTGACGTACTCAAAGGCCGGAATGTTGTTCTGTTCCCTGATATCGGAATGACACAGGAATGGAAAGAAAAGTGTATGCAGATGAGAAAAAGAAACATCCGTACTGAGATTTCCGAGTATCTTGAAGAAAATGCAAATGATGTTGAAAGGGTGAACGGATACGACATTGCCGACTATCTTATAAAGGTAAAATCAGGTGAAGCCGTTCTCCAATCCATGACAAGAAAGAATCCTGCCCTAAAACTTTTGATCGAGACTTTCGACCTGGAGCTGTCAGGTTTCGGTACTCAATAAAACTACGTTACCCATATCCAACAATATTCAGGAAAAAACGGAATGACAAAAGAAATGTAGTTTTTTCGGTTGGCAAGTTTATGTTTTGGTAATACCAAAACCTCTGAATCCATCCGGGAAGTACCCAACAGGAATCAATTATAAACCGAAAAAAATAATCAACAGAATGGAACAAAAAAGCAACAACAAAAATAAGGCTATCGGTGGCAGACCTCCTCTGGACAAAATGGAAAAACGTACAGAGATATTATCATTCAAATGTACCGTATTGGAGAGGCATATCATAAACGGTAAAGCCATGACTGCCGGTGTTACATTAGGTGAGTATATAAGAAATACAGCCATAAATGGAAACATAACAGCACGTCTTACACCTGAAGATGTAAAACTGATAAGGAGTCTTTCGGGTATGGCAAACAACCTAAACCAGCTTGCTAAAAATGCAAATACTTTCGGATATGTTTCAGTATCAGAATCCGTATCAGAACTGGCTGATGAAATAGACAAAATCATTAAACTGATAAAGACATGATGGGAAAGATTATGAAAAGGAATGACTTTGGTAAGATTGTAAATTATACGATGAAAGGCAACAATAAATCCAAGCTTCTTGCTACCGAAGGAGTGCGTTCAGACAGCAAGCAGCATATAGCTGAAAGTTTCAGTTGTCAGGCAGGTTTAAATACAAGGATCAGAACTCCGGTCTATCATATATCATTGAGCTTTTCAAAGCAAGACTCCGGGAAACTGACTGACGACATTATGGTAAAGATTGCCGGGGAATATATGGAAAAGATGAATATCAAAAACACACAATATATTGTTGTAAGGCATTACGACAGAGAACATCCTCATATACATCTTGTAATAAACCGTGTGGACAATGACGGTAAAACCATAAGCGACAGCAATGACCGCATAAGAAACAACAGAGTATGCAGGGAACTGACAATAAAATATGGCTTGTATATTCCGAAGGGTAAAGAGAATGTCAAGTATTACAGACTTCGTGGCAAAGACAAGCATAAGTATGAAATGATGTTTGCCATACGCAAGGCTTTGGAGAAAAGTAATAATTGGAGCGAGTTTCAAAAGAAACTGAGCAGAGACAAAATTCATTTTTCTATAAGAACAGACAGCAAAGGTAAGCCATGTGGTATAGTCTTTTCACGCGGTGAATATACATTCAGTGGTTCCAGAATAGACCGTAGTCTGAGTTATTTTAAAATAGCTAATATGCTAAACAAATATGAGAACAGTCTGGATACATCGGACAGCTTAGGAAATACCCAACAAGACAAAATCCAGGAACAAGAAAAAGATACAGTCACACCAACAGGGCATGATGAAATATATGAAAATGACATTACCTCTCCTACTGGCAATTCTATCATAAATGCTGTTGCAGATTTACTCCTTCAGCCTAATGCAGTAATTTCTTCAGGAGGTGGTGGAGGAAACAGTAACCAGTTGGATGATGATGAAAGAAAAAAGAAAAATCGTGAACATATTAGAAGCAGAAGAAGATGATCAAGAAAGAATTTGAAGGAGCAGCTCTCCTATCCATATATAATGAGCTTAAAGATGAAATAAAGGCCATACGGTCAGACATTCAGCATTTGAATATTCAACAGTCCCAACAATCAGGGAACAACAAGGAATTGAATTCCATGTTGAAGGAAACGATTGTCAATGCTGTAAACGACACTATAAATGCCCATATAAACAGCAGAGAAAACTATGCTGATGAAGTCAGTAGAAGATGTAAGAATACTATTGATTTTGCAATTGAAAGGGAAACAAAACTGGTTAATAATGTGTTTTGCCCAAACTCTCCCCTATTATTCAAATCGATAAGAAAATAGATGCCATAAATGCAAGGCTTAACGGAACCGAAAATGCCATACAGAAGATACCCAAAGATAATATAGGTAATGCCAACAATCACAGATTTTTCTGTATAATGTTGATTATTATTACTTGTATATTTTGGGTGTTGGGAAATTTTCTTTACATGGATTTAAATCAAAGGTATAATGAGTTAAAGGAGAGGCATGAAATAGTTATGAGGAATATTAACTCTGATAAAATCAAGAAGTAAAAATGACCAAGTATATTCAGTATGCTATACCATTTAATAAATACATTAGACAAGGGTCTTACAGACTAAGATTATGTATTTATTCTTCTAAAAGAATAATAAAGAACACACACAAATTTGTAAAGCCGAATAGTGAATCAACATTCAGAGTGTAAAACAGATTAGTTAATCGCACTCAAATCTGACAACCATTTTTAGAGATAGTCAAAAAATTTTATAGTACAAATTAAGATGGTGGATAGTCTTATTTTCATTTAACTTGGCGAAATTCTCTATTTTATAGAGATATTTCTCTAAAAATCACTAACTGATAGAATAAAAAGACTAATTTTGTAATTAAATTAAAGGCTGTATAAACTAAAAGCCATAGACGTATGCAAGAAAAAGACAAAAATATAAATAGAATAAAGGCTGTACTCGCAGAAAAAAATAAAACGAGTAAATGGTTAGCATGTCAATTAAATAAAGATCAGACGACGGTTTCAAAGTGGTGTACAAACACTTATCAACCTAGTTTAGAGACTTTGGTTAAGATTGCAAAGTGTTTGAATGTTGATGTGAGAGATTTAATTGTAAAAACTGAAACCGAATAGTTTATGTATAAAATTGAATGGGATAAAGAAACCGGAGGAATTGTACTCAAATCTTATGTGACACCTGAAACTTTAGGAATATCACCACGTCCTGTGTTTTGGGAAGAATTGGATTTGTTAAAATTAAATGAACTAGGATGGGTCTATCCTCATAGTCAAGAGCCTTTATTGTGGGCATGCAACAAACAATATTACTATCGAGGGGAATATGTATTTGAAGTAAAAGGTGGTAATATCTACGATTCTGCCACGGTTATTCTACAGCAAGGTAAAGAACAACTTAGAATTCAACCTGTAGATGTCAAAGAGATGCTTTACCGTAACAAGGATTTTCTGTTTCTTCTTGAAAGTGAAGCTATAGAATTTATTCGTGATACATATCTACAATATGCATCTGCCAATCGTAGTACCGAACGCGTTGCTTCCAATCAACTCGATTATAATATGCTACTTGAAAGAGCAGAAAAACGTAGCAAGAAAAAAATGGCTATCATAAAAGAGGATTGTGACAGTTTTGATATTGTACCAATAGAAGTTGCAGAAAATGACGGTAAACGTATATATCATGCAACTAAGATAGATCGTTTTCTTGCCTCATTCTCTGGAGGGAAAGACAGCCAAGTAGTTCTTGATCTCTGTACACGAGCCATTCCTTCAACCGATTTTGATGTGATTTATAGTGATACAGGATATGAATTACCTACATCATTAGACTTGTACAAACAAGTTCAAAATCATTATACGTCTTTATATCCAGATTTGAAGTTCTCGATTGCTCGCAATCATGCGTCAGTTCTTAGTTATTGGGATAAGATTGGAACTCCAAGTGATACTCATAGATGGTGCTGTTCCGTTATGAAAACGGCTCCACTATATAGAATGCTTAAGATTGAGGGGACGAATAAACAAGCTCGAGTTTTGACCTTTGATGGTGTAAGAGCTGAAGAAAGTACAAAGCGATCGAAATATTCAAGAATAGGAAAAGGTGTCAAACATAACACTGTTATTAATGCGTCACCTATACTTGAATGGAATACATCAGAAATATTTCTTTACATATTTAAATATGACATTCCTATAAATAATGCTTATAGAAATGGTATGACAAGAGTGGGGTGTGTATTATGTCCATTTTCTTCTGAATGGAATGATATGATATCTAATTTTCGTTTCAAAAAAAATGTAACTCCTTTTACTTCAAGGATAGAATCTATAGTTCGTAAAATGGGAGTTAAAGATACAGAAATCTATATTAAGACGGGGAACTGGAAGAGAAGAGCTGGAGGACAAGGAGTTCATTCAATTTCATCCTCTACAGTAATATCTTCTAAACCCCATCTTAAGTTTAAAATTATCCATCCGCAGAAAGATTGTTTAAGGTTTCTATCTGCTGTAGGGAAATATACTTTTGATGGGTCATTTGGTGAGTTACAATATAGTGGTAATATTTATAAAATTACACTTGAGCAGCAGAATGATGCATATATATTAACATTTGAAAATACATATGTTTCCCCCACATTACAAGGATTAATAAAGCGTGCAATAAACAAAGCAGTTTACTGCATAAACTGCGAAGCGTGTGAAGTTGAATGTCCTACAGGAGCTTTAAAAATATTACCAGATGCACAAATAAATGATAAACTATGTATTCATTGTGGAAAATGTTTAAATTTTCATGAAGATGGATGTATAGTAGCAAATTCATTAAAAATAACAGGAATTAATAGTAATAGCAACAAGATGAAATTAATAGATTATAACAGATTTGGACTCAATGAGGGGTGGCTTGAAACCTTCTTATATAATTATGAAACGTATTTTATAGATAAACTACATGGCCTTAATGAGGAACAGCAAATACCTTCATTTAAGAAATGGCTTGTTCAGGCAGAAATTATTGATAATGTCAAAGAACATAATATAACAGATTTTGGAAAATTTATTGCGACTTTATATACAGATGCTCCCAACATTGTTTGGGAACTAATCTGGATAAATTTATCGTACAATTCTCCAATATCAGAATGGTTCGTAGAAAATATAGATTGGGGATTTAAGTTCTCAGAAAAGGATATTACAGAGTTAGTACATCAAGATTATTTACAAATGTCAATAAACTCTGTAGGGAAGATCGTGTACGCTCTTTTTAGAACATTTAGAGAAAGTCCTATTGGAGGATTTGGCTTATTAACAAAAGAAGACAAGACTATTTATAAGAAGCTTCCTTATGAAGATGTTTCCCAAGAAGCCATTTGCTATTCATTGTACAAATATGCATCAAGTATAAATATTAAATCTTTTAGAGTCAGCGACTTATACAACAAAAGTTCAAGACATGGAGTTTGGAGAGAATTTGGATTACCCAAAGATATTTTTATTAAACAGTTAAATTCATTAAGTAATGAAAAAAATATGACTCTCACAGCAGAACTTAATATGGGACTTGATCATATTACATTACGTGAGGATTTGACAGCTATAGAAGCATTGAAATTGTTAATAGGAAGATAATATGACTCTTAAGTTAAATGCATACATATCTGATATAGAAAGTATTAAAAGAGCTACTTTTAAAGGACATGCAATCAATGCAAAACCCTTTTTATTGCTAAGTATACTTTCTTGTATTCAGCAAAAATTATTTCAATGCAACAAAATAGCCCTAAATAAAGACTTAATATGTATATATAAATCAATAAGTTTCTTATATCTAAAGAGAGGATATGTTTTAACTCCAATTCATAAGCCATTCTATTATCTTGAGTCAGATGGGTTTTGGCATTTAAAGTGGAAGGATAAAAAAATTGATCCGCAATCATTATCACTTAAATTTATATATGATAATATAGATTATGCATATTTTGATGAAGAATTATGGATTCTGCTTCAAGAAAATGATGCTCGCGAGAAAATAAAAGAAGTATTAATTAAGATAATAACAAACGATTAATGCTATGGCAATGAAATATTCTGATTTTATCACAATACGGGAATCAAAACCGGCATATAATATTAGTAACGAAGAAAAAGGGGAATGGGAGACATTCATTCCCAATGCACAGTTCAATGAAATATTACGTAGAGTTATAAGCGCTGTACGTAATAACGATCAAGATGCACATAAATCATTTTGGATAGACGGAACATATGGTACAGGTAAAAGCCATGCAGCCGCAGTCATTAAGCATTTACTATGTGACAATGTAGAAGATATTCGTGAATATGTAGATGTAGAATATGCAGCTCATCGCTTTGATTTACTACGCAAAGTTACTACAAAAAAGTGAAATGCGGAAAGATATA
>ULUK01060427.1_pt1 | contig 94704 bp, 74 predicted proteins | sample 1958451 | NCBI WGS metagenome assembly ULUK01 (sample SAMEA4835758, study PRJEB28245) | human gut metagenome | biome: gut microbiome; material: fecal sample | place: Denmark | collected 2008
ACTTTTGGTTCTTTTCTTTCAAGAGAAAAGAACGAATACAACCTTGAACTCTTTGGTTCTTTCTAGATCAAACAAGAAAGAACGAGAAAATACATCATAAAAACAGAAAGCACGGAAACCTCGCTTCACATAGTCATCAAACCATGTTGCTGCGAATTCCGTGCTTGATTTATCAATAGGATAATAAGAAATCTATTTATTTCAAGGCATAAATACGGCGAATGATATCAACAATTTTCAATCCTTCCAGCGCAGTTGTCGTATTCTGAGCACCGGTGTGCTGCAGGACTTCCACGACGTTACGGATCACGAAATTATGATTCTGCGCCGAACCTTTATACGGTCCGTAGTCATTACCCGGATTTGTCGGAGCCAATTCAGGCATCTCGTAATCTTTAATATGGCAATACTCTACCTCGTTCATATACTGACCGCCAATCTTGACGCTACCGTTTTCTGCCACAATCAGCATACTGCTTTCCATGTTCTTATTCCAAACCGCAGTCGAATAGTTCAAACAGCCCATACCGCCATTCACAAATTCGAATGTTACCAGTCCCGAATCCTCGAAATCCGTTAACTGTTGATGGTTGAAATCAGCAAAGCGCGCCTGGATATGCTGTATATCGCCAAAAAGCCAATACATAATATCGATAAAATGAGAGAACTGGGTGAACAACGTACCACCATCCAAACAAGCATCACCATGCCAGCCTCCAGGTTTATAATAACGTTCATCCCGATTCCAGAAGCAATTGAGTTGCACGAGATAGATTTTCCCCAGCCGCCCCGAATCAATCATTTGTTTGATCCAGACAGATGGTGGAGAATACCGGTTCTGCATCACACAAAAGACTTCTTTCTGGTATTTCAGCGAAGTCTGCAAAACCCGTTCGGCATCTTGCACTTGTAAAGCCATTGGTTTCTCAATCACTACATGATGCCCCGACTCGATTGCCTGTATCGCCAACTCGGCATGAAGACCATTCGGAACGCATATATTGATCACATCGATATCCAAACCGGATTGTAGCAAAGATGTCATATCCGAGAAGAAAGCTACCGGATAAGCTTCAATACCCAGTTCTTCTTTCGGGCGTATATCACATAATGCGACCAACTCTGCTCCCGGATCGCGAACAACCATTTCTGCATGCCGCTTTCCGATATGTCCGCATCCGACTACGGCAAAACGAATTTTCTTCTTATTACTTTCCATAATTACGAACGGTTTCAATTATATAATCCACTTCCTCATCTGTCATTTCCGTATGAATAGGCAATGACAAGACCGACTGGACCAGTTTTTCAGAAACACTCAAAACCGAGCCTATACGGGAAAAGCCGTAGAAAGCCGCCTGTTTATGTAATGGAAGTGGATAATAAACCATCGACGGAATTCCTTTTTCCTTGAGATATTGTTGCAAATCATCCCGTTTTCCATCTGCAACCTGTAAGGTATATTGATGATAGACATGCGTCGAATAAGGAGCTTTGCAAGGTATCTGCCAGCGGGAATCCTGATCAAAAGCCTCGTCATAACGCTTGGCTACCTGCTGACGGGCAGCGGTAAACTCTTCCAAATGCGGAAGCTTCACGTCTAAGACAGCCGCCTGCAAAGTATCCAGACGAGAGTTACAACCGATAATCTTATGATGGTATTTCTGCAACTGACCATGGTTGGCAATCATCCGGATCCGTTCAGCCAGACGATCATCGGATGTCATGACGGCTCCTCCGTCTCCATAACAAGCCAAAGGCTTGGAAGGGAAGAAAGAAGTCGTACCGATATGAGCGATCGTACCGGCTTTCCGACGAGAACCATCCGAGAACAACACTTCGGCTCCTAATGACTGGGCATTATCTTCCACCACATACAAATGGTTCTGTTCGGCTATCTGACGGATCTTCTCCATATCACAACATTGCCCGAACAAATGCACCACCACAATAGCCCGTGTCTTGGGAGAAATGGCCGATTCAATCATCCAAGGATTGATATTGAATGTCTTTTCATCAACATCCACCCACACCGGAATCAGTCCCAGCAATGAAACCACTTCGGCAGCTGCTACATACGTAAAAGCCGGAACAATCACCTCATCTCCCGGCTTTAGATCAAGAGCCATCAAAGCGATCTGCAAGGCGTCCGTTCCGTTTCCGCAAGGAATAACATACGGCACATCCAAACACGACGACAGATGCGAAGCGAAACGCTGCACCTGTGGTCCGTTAATAAATGCACAAGTATCCATTACTTCCTGCATAGCCAGATCCAACTCCGGACGCAGCCGAAGATACTGCCTATGCAGGTCAACCATCTGGATTTTATCCATATTTCTTCTTATTTCACCTCGCTACCCGGTTTCACTTCCTTCTCCGGTGTAATCACCGCCAGCTTACCGTCAAAGTTTTCTGCCGAAAGAATCATTCCTTCAGAAACAATTCCCTTCAGTTTGCGCGGAGCCAAATTAGCGATGAAGCAAACCTGCTTACCGACCAGTTCTTCCGGTTTATAATGCTGTGCAATACCCGAAACTATGGTTCGTTTTTCTAATCCGTCGTCAATACGGAACTGCAACAACTTATCGGCTTTCGGTACTTTGGTACATTCCAAAACCGTTCCTACACGGATATCCAACTTCAGGAAATCATCAAAAGCGATATTTTCCCGAATCGGTTTTGCCTTATAATTAGCTTCTTCGTTCGCTTTCTTGGTTGCCAACAGTTTGTCAATCTGAGCCTGGATGACATCATCTTCAATCTTTTCAAACAACAATTCTGTTTTTCCGAGTTCATGACCCACTTCCAGCAAATCGGTTGAACCCAAACGATTCCAGCCTAACGGTTCTACATTCAGCATCTTGTTCAATTTTTCCATGCTGAAAGGCAAGAACGGCTCGAATACAATAGCCAGGTTGGCTGTAATCTGCAAAGCTATATTCATGATGGTAGCAACACGAGCCATATCTGTCTTAGCCAACTTCCAAGGTTCTGTATCAGCCAAGTATTTATTACCGATACGAGCCAGGTTCATGGCTTCCTTCTGCGCATCACGGAAATGATAAGTATCCAACAGACGTTCTACGTTTTCCTTTACATCTGCAAAATCCTTCAGTGTCTGACGATCATAATCCGTCAGTTCACCGGCAGCCGGAACCTTATTATCAAAATACTTACCCGTCAATACCAAAGCACGGTTCACGAAGTTACCCAAGATAGCAACCAACTCATTGTTATTGCGTGCCTGGAAGTCTTTCCAGGTAAAATCATTATCTTTTGTTTCAGGAGCATTGGCTGTCAGCACATAACGCAATACATCCTGCTTACCCGGCATATCCACCAAATACTCATTCAACCAGACAGCCCAGTTACGAGAAGTAGATATTTTATCACCTTCCAGATTCAGGAACTCATTGGCAGGAACATTTTCCGGTAAGTTATAAGAACCTTCGGCTTTCAACATAGAAGGGAATACAATACAGTGGAACACGATATTATCCTTCCCGATAAAATGTACCATCTTCGTTTCCGGATCTTTCCACCATTTTTCCCAACTGTCTGGCAACAATTCCTTTGTATTGGAAATATAACCAATCGGAGCATCAAACCATACATACAACACTTTGCCTTCTGCTCCTTCTACCGGCACCGGAATACCCCAATCCAAATCACGGCTTACGGCACGCGGTTGCAATCCCATATCCAACCAGCTCTTGCACTGTCCATAGACATTCGGTTTCCATTCCTTGTGGCCTTCCAGAATCCACTGACGAAGGAACGGTTCCCATTTATCAAGAGGCAAATACCAGTGTTTCGTTTCCCGCATAACCGGCTGACTGCCACTGATAGCCGACTTCGGATTGATCAAATCAGTCGGACTTAATGACGTACCACAGGCTTCGCACTGGTCGCCATAAGCCTTTTCATTGCCACAATGCGGACAAGTACCTGTAATATAACGGTCTGCCAGGAACTGTTTGGCTTCTTCGTCATAATACTGTTCGCTTGTCTTTTCGATAAATTCGCCTTTATCATACAACGTACGGAAGAAATCTGAAGCCATTTGGCGATGCGTAGCCGAAGTTGTACGAGAATAAATATCAAATGAAATACCAAAATCCTCAAATGATTTCTTGATGATATTATGATAACGGTCCACTACATCCTGCGGCGTAATGCCTTCCTTCTTCGCACGAATGGTAATAGGCACACCGTGCTCATCCGAGCCACCTATCATAATTACCTCTTCACCCTTCAAACGCAAATAACGGGCATAAATATCGGCAGGTACATAAACGCCGGCCAAATGACCGATATGAACCGGTCCATTTGCATACGGCAATGCCGTAGTTATCAATGTTCTTTTAAATTTCTTTTCCATACTGTGATGTTCTCTTTTTGAACTACAAAGGTAAGGAATTATTTGGTATTGAAGATAGCTTCATTAAAAATTGAAGTTACTCTTAGTAACATCCAAATGATTTTCAACAACACAAATTTAAATTTATCTAAACATTTTATATTCTCTCATTGTTATCATTTATATAGTAATCAAACGAAGTCCTTGACAGAAGGCAAATATCATGAAAATTCAGTTTGAGATCAAAGAGACGTTAGCCGGTATATTAGACCAGCTACTGCATTCCGACTTTTGGATTACCGAAGTGGAAGAAATTGATGACAAGAGAAAACGTATCAAGATCAGAGATTTTGCATATCCGCAAGAAGCGACCGCCGAGGTTTCTGAGAATGAGATTCTGCTAAAGACGGCATGGTCAAAATATACCTACCGTTTGTATGAAGTAAACCATGTATGCTGGTGCGAATATACAGGGGCTTATCGGGGATTATTGGAACAAAAACTTCTCCCTATCATAACGCCGAAAGAGAATCTGCTCGATCAGCCTGTTCACAGCTCATTGCTGGGTGACATGCACAAGCCTTTGCGCGAATATGCCATGGACAATCTGAAGCTGAAGAAGTTCCGTCAACAGACCTTCGGCGACATTGGCTTCTCGACCAACGATCATCCGAAACGGGTGTACGATGCGTTTATCAAGGAAGACTATATTCCTGAGTAGATGTTTCACTCCTTTTCTGGCAAACACTATGGACTCACAACCATCGCAACCGAACCAAGAAGATGTATCCGTGGTCCCGCTCCCCGTATCCTATCAAATGGATCAAGTAATAACTAAAATTCCTCCAACCGCTTCGCCCCACCTTTGGGTTGTGAAGTTGTTGGAGGAATTTTTATAATAGAATATTATCATTCCAAAAAAGTATTCGTATCTTCATAAGGATTAATTATCACAGGATCCATTTTCACATCGTCTACCAACTCTCCATTGACAGAGATTCCAATCGAAACGACAGAAATGGATTCATCACTTAACTTGATGTTCAGTTGATAATTTGAAGAGGGAAGCAGTGTATAATTATTCGTAAACACATGTTCCTCTCCAGAATACATTAATGTCACTTTGTAATTTAAAGCTCGACTTTCGTTTACGTTAAAATAAGCCGTTTTATAACTATAATTATTTTGATCAATCGTAAATTGTCGCTCTTCATCATCTGCTGCATAAAAAGTGATGGCATATTCCGTGCAGAGTTTTTTGATGAAGTCGCTGAATCCGACTTGGACAGAAGTATTGATTTGTTTGCATTTAACCTTAATATCATTATTTTGATTAGCAACGACCTCGAAACTTGTTTCTCCTGTCGCACGGGCTTTACCCCATTTACTGTTAGCGCTTTCTGCCTCGCTTTCCGTACAGCTTTCTGCTGTAAAGAGATAACCGCTTCCAGCAGAACATGTAATGGAAGTACCTGCTATGTCCGAATATTTGCGATTAGAGAAAATTGGTTCGGAGCCGCGCTTTAGATTGACAGTGAAATCATTTACATCGAAAGAGGCACGAGTCTCTATCTGGACAGGTTCTTCTTCGCTAACCGCAAAACAGACTTCACCTATTTCGTTAGAGAGCAAAGGATTCTCCTCGTTCGTACAGGCGGCGAACGATAAAAGTCCCATCAGGGAGAATAGATATAGGATATACTTATTCATAATTATTCATTATTAGCATTATATTCATAAGAGAATGTTAAGTTATCAATGGTGAGCATAGCACCACGGGAACAACATTCATCTTTGTTGACATAATTGGTCGTTTTTATATTTGCCTCATCTGTATGATTTGATGAAGAAATCATAATTCTAAGGATTGTCGCTTGAAGGTTATATTGCTCATAATTTAAAGGAACAGAAAATGCTGTATACTCATTTACGGCAACAAATTCTTGTTTACCGGAAGCAATAACTGTTTCTCCATTCAATAGCTGAATAGAAATAATACCTTTCTCTTCTGTATCTTGAGAGTCATTGGCATATTTATAAAAACCATTTAAATAACAAGGACGTGATGTGAATGAAATACCTTCATTGTATGTTTCTGCTCCATTATCATAAGAATATGAACCTAGAAACAATTTACCTACAGACCGATTCGCAATAGAAGAAGGGGTACTCTTACAAAAGTAATTACTGAAGTCTGTATTTCCCGTCTGTCTATGGTCTGAAATTGATGGGCCATTAAGATCCCAAGCAACATTACGTACTACCATGGCATTATTACCACTTTTAGCAGAATTGTTTTTGTAAATATCAGCAGTTGAATCGTATGCATCCTGTCCTATTCCAATAATTTTAGCTGTTGGTTGATGTGAAAGCCAACGGAGTGATGTATTATATGTTGATGGAACCATGTACCATGAATTTTGATTGGAAGCATTAACATTACATGTTTTTTGGTTGATACTACTCCAATAAGAGGGGTCTGATATATTCATGGATAAAGTTGTTTGATAAAAATCAGGTGTCCAAAAAGGATCTGTTATAGACCATCTTCCCCCTTGATTTATCGTCATATTAATCGTTTCTATCAGCTCTTCAAAGTCTCCATTGGGTACTTCTTCTGCGTTTTCTGTTGTTAGTTGACTTTTATTTTCACTATATACAGCACCAAATCGAGAACGGATGGTATAAGGAGTTGCAGGAGTAAGGCCTTTAATAATAATTTTCCCATCTTCAGTTGTTTCTGAAGGAATCCAAGTTGTACCATCAGACGATGCCTCATAAACGACGTTGGCAAGTACTTTATCTGCCATCTCTTGATGAGAAGTCATGCTTTCTGCTGTCATAGGAGTAATATAGATGAATGTACCCCATGCGTTTGTTATATCTTGTATTGGTAAAGTAAAAGATGGTAGATCTGGATTGCAAATAGCAATATAGCGTGTTCTGACAGCAAATTCCTGTTCATAATTCCATGTATGAGTAAATGGTTCACCCAGTTGATTTGTACCGGAAAGCGTCAAAGTATAAGTTCCATTACAAGGAATAAAGATATCTTTGTTATTCTCCAATTGAGCAACTTGATTCTCACTATTACTAAGTTCTAACTTATATTCTTTGAATTGAGCCTCTAAATCAGCGTCTATAGAAGGACGGATTACGGCTTGCGCTAAAGATGCTTCAATTTCAGTTTCTGTATTTTGATTAGCAATGATAGTTACCTCTTTTTCTCCATAAAAGGCTGGAGTTTCAGACATAACTTCAGCATTACCGTAAATAGCTTTCAGGGTATAAATACCAGCAGAAAGTGTGGTTTGGAGTGTACCGTGCTCTAATGTATCTATAGGAGAACCCTCACTATCCACAATTTCAATTGTAAAGTCAGTAATTTCTGGTAGAATATCCTCTTCTAAAGCAGCTTTTGTAGTAACTTCTCCTACAACTGCTTCCAATTTAATACCAGAAAGAACTAAACGACCTTCTCCTTGGCCAAAACCCGAATTTTCAATTTCATCCGTACAGCCAATGAACAACAAACTTAGTAAACCAATATACAGGGAATGAATGTATTTCATTTGAGATAATCTTATAATAAGTTTTTGTCTGTATTTATTCATAAACCAATTCCATTTCATCCAACCAAAGTTTGCTACCTACACCGCCAATGTAGTAGTCGCCATACTTGCTGGATGAAGCAACAATAATAATATACTTCGGCGTACGGTTTGTATAACGATATTCCAATGGAATTTCTATTTGCTTATAGGAAGATGTTGACTGATTAGATGAAAATTCACCGTATGCTATAATATTAGCATCATCCTTATCAAACAGTTGTCTCTTGTCCGGATTATTTCGTATTTCGTATGGTTCTGATTTATCTGATAAGGCTATATAGATATGACAAATGTCAGGCTCACCTTTCATACTAGCCAAATCTCCTACATTATCACCTATCATATTAATGGTAGTAGATGTATATTTATAATACAAACGGAGAGCTGTTGGAAATGATGAAAATTCACGCCCGAAATGTAAAAGGCCGTTCAATCCATCTAATTGGAAATCTCCGGCAAATAAATTACCTGCACCTAACTTGATAATGGCATTCTTCGTTTCCAACAGAGCCGCTTTCCCCGAAATACTTTCATCGGTGGGTTCTGTCAGATTCCCGATAAAATTGGCAGCTCCCGGATTTCCTGTTCCCCAAAACGGATCAGCATCCGAAGCATTCGGATACCACACTTTGCCGTCTTGCGACCAATTTTCCAGCTTTCCATTTTCCAAAGCAACAGCCGCTACCGTTGTAAAAGTCTGTTCACTTCCAGCTGTACCATCTACGCTTACCCGATATTTATAGGTAGTCGATGCACTCAATCCGGAAAGTGTCGCGGTAAAAGAAGTTCCAGAAACCGAGATATCCGATGATGATACGCTTTTCCAACTCGACTCACTTTGCTTGGCATACTCTATTTCCGGTTTCTTGCCACTTTGAATTGATCCTTTTAAAATAGCTTTGGTAGTCATCGGAAAAACATCTGCTGAACCTCCAGTACTTCCACTATCATCATTATACACAAAAACAGTCCATTCGTATGAATATTCTTCCCAAGACCGCTGCACATTAAATTTCACCGGAGAGGAATAATTTTTAATACTTGTCGGGTCTGGTGAGACTTTTCCATATTCACCTCCTAAATTTAACTTTGTTACATTCAGGTTTGTCAAATCCTGATCACTACCCACGTAAATAATAACATTACGTGAATTCTCATCAACGACTGTTCGAACCAGACCTTCAACTTCAATATCCCGTTGTACAATCTGATTCACCGTCACCTTCCAAATATAATCCTGATAGGTGCGTAAAGTAAAGTTTACCGGAGAAGAGAAATCCATACGGGTATTGGACGAAGTCGGAATGCTGTCTAAGGAAGCAAATCCCGTATTCGGAAACTTGGCATAATTCACACATGCCGCAGAATCCGGAATCAGTTCCGCATCAGCCGTTATCTTCAAACGGGTTATTTTCAATTTGGTGATATCGACAGAATCGTTTACATAGAGCGTAGCTGTACGGGCAGTCTTGTTGATCGTAGCAGCCGTAAATACATTCTCTTCCGCTCCACGTTGACCTTCTACCTCGATCGATTCAATCGAAGCTTCCTTAATAGGATATGGGATATCATTTTCAATGGCACATGATGCCAGTAAAGATAACCCTAGTATTCCATAGATAATTTTTCTTATCATATTCAACATCTATATCTTTAACACTTCAAATCAATTATATTCTTCTATTAGATAAATCATATACTCCTTTTAACCCCTCAGGCCTACGGCCAGCTCCCCTAAAACAGGGGAGCTTTTCTTTTTGGGTGGCTCAAAACCAAACTTTATACTTCATCCATTCACTTCAACACCACCAGCCCTAAAAACTTCCCCTGTTTTAGGGGAAGTGCCCGAAGGGCGATGGGGTTAATATGCTCAACACTCAAGACTAGTATCTTTTTCATGCTCAACTTTGATTTGTCTTATCCTATCCAAGATTAAATCTGGATCCTCAAAAACCAGTTTATTCTCAAAGTGGATTACCCTAATCCCATGTTCATTCCATAAATATGAAGTCCGCTGTCTGTCATAGACAAACCCGTCATCACTAAAATGAACCTGTCCATCCAATTCTATTCCCAAACGTAAAGCTGGCGAATAAAAATCCAACACATAAGGACCGACTCCAAATTGACGACGGAATTTTATGCCCTCAATTTGTCGACCTTTCAACATTTTCCACAAAACGACTTCCGCCGAAGTCATTCCTTTTCTTAAATCCTGCCGGAATATTTTCTGTTCCGGCAAGTTAAACCTTTGCTTTTTCATAGTTATAGCTTATCATTATGTAATTTAACCCCTCAGGCCTACGGCCAGCTCCCCTAAGACAGGGGAGCTTTTCTTTTTGGGTGGCTCAAAACCAAACTTTATACTTCATCCATTCACTTCAACACCACCAGCCCTAAAAAACTTCCCCTGTCGTAGGGGAAGTGCCCCGAAGGGGCGATGGGGTTAAAAGACAATCAAATTCTTTATTACATCTTTTATATTATAAATAAAAGGTCATACCTATATTAATAGAAAACAAATTGATCTTGAAATTCCCTGACGAAACACGCTGACTACCTTCTTCCACCCGGTTTGTTTCCTGATCAATCCACTTAAAGTTAAATCCCATCACACCAACGGAAACTTCAATTGCCGACCAGTCAGTAATAAAAGCGGTCAGACCCGGAGCAAAACCGATCTGTAAGTTTTGTACGGTTTGGAAAGAACCATCATAATCCGTACCTGATCCAGTTGAGTTTTTACCCCGACCATATCCGTAAGTCAGGCGCGCTTCATTGAACAAACCGAATATTTTACTTCTTCCTATGGGCATATAGGTTCGTATGAAACCCGAGGCTTCATATTTATGTTCCAGGTAATACAAGTCTTTAAATGACAATGTCAAATCGCCCAAATCCATATCCAGATTACCCAAATCCAGATAATCCCGATTATATGCAAAACGAAAACCGGCAGCAATATTATCCCGGAAGAAATAACCGACATACGGACTGACGTTGAAATCATAACCTTTTCCTTCCACATCTTTAATGACGAGGAAATTCAAATTACTTTCATCATGTTCGGAATAGGAAACCGTTCCTCCTGCCATCCATGTTCCTTTCGGAATAAATACCCGGGATTGTACATCCCGATCAATTCGTTTGATGGCACGCTTTCCACGTTGTGCCATCACGCTACCGATCATCACGATCCATAGCCCCATTATTATAATTAGCTTTCTATACATATAATCTGTTTTCTAAATGTCACCTCCTTGTAATAGTTAGTCTTTTAAAAATGACTTACCTCTATTTTCAATTTCACAATTTGAGCGTGCAAAAGTACTCAATTTCTTTCAAATACAATTGGATAAAAGGATTATAGAGCAGGGCTTTCGCTCTGCTCTATTTATAAATTATTCGGACAATACAGGTTCATCGCCATAAATCAATTCAAAATCATCTATGTACATCACGCTACTTGTACTACCTGTAAAATAATCTCCATATTTACTTGCAGAAGCAACTACGATAATGTACTTTGGAATACGAGTAATATCACGATATTTCAAATCAATTGTAAATTCTTGCCATTCTCCGGTTCCTTTGGCCTCCTCCCCGGATATCGTTCCATAAGCGATGACGTTTTTGTTATTTTCCGAGAAGTCGATTGCATTTTTGTATTTGAAACTAGCAGGATCATCTCCACCTAAGTCACCATTTACCTCATAAGCGAATTTCTTACCTTCATATTCAAAACCGTCATTATCCACCAAAGCAATATAGACAGAACACAAATCGCCACCAGCTTGATTTAAGATTTTCTTGTATTCATTATCACCTTCCGGTTCGTCAATATTTGTACCTCGGTTATACTTAAACCAGCCTTTCAACTGCGTTGGACGAGAAGTAAATGGTTGCCCAAAATTTATCTGAGCTTGATAGGTAGTCATATTGGCACTACAAAAATGTCCAGTATAAAGATTCCCTGCAGCGAATTTTCCCATCTTTAACATTTTTACTCCAACATATTGAGATGCCAATTTTGCAGCCTTACCACCGGAAGTATGAACTACAGTCTCCTCAGGAGAAGTAGGATTCTTACCCATTATTGGTGCAGTTCCTCCATTTCCTGAATCCCAAAAAGAAAATAACATTGGAGTTTCCTGAGAATCGAATGCAGTCGCATCTCCGGAAGCAATAGCATACCATGGAGAATTATCTTTATCTTCTTTACGCCACCATTCATCAAAATTTCCATTATACAGAACCAGCTCTTCTTCAGTAGCAAACTCTATCACTTCGCTCGATACTTCCTCTGTATCTTTATAAACGAAACGACATTGGTATTGTGTAGCCGGAGTCAAGCCGGTTACTTTTGCCGAATAGGAATCTTCCGCTCCTTCGGTCAGTTCAGCTACCGAAGTCCATTCTTCTGCCGAAGCAAGTTTGTATTCCAATGCTAATTTGCTCTTATCTATATTTCCCACTTTTGAAAGGATCTTTCCTTCCAGATATACAAATGAAGTCCAAGGGTTAGCACTTACCGACAAAGTTGTCTTTGCCGTTACGGGTACTCCGATTGTAAAATTATACGTTTTAATGCTTCCATCCAGCTGGATATCAATAGATGTAGAACCTTCTGACGAATCTGAAACTTTGTAGTTTAGTTTCACATTATCGCGAGCCTTTACTTCACGCACAGTATCATTTTTTGAATAAGTCTTATCCTTTTGATTCGTTACACTTGTCTGCACAATCAATGATTTTTCCGGAACGGGGAAATAGGCTTTTGCCGTTTCATTCTCACCCATTTGGAACGTAAGACGAGTTCCATTCATATCTGCCGAATCGGCAACTACAATGGTTGCGGATTTAAAACCTTCCTTAAACTTAGTGTCGAAATTTACTGTAACTAATACGTTTGCCAAGGTACAAGTAACGTTTGCTGTTACATCCAGGCCTGATACTACTGTCACATCTGACGAACCAGCGTAATAAGGCTTGTCCCAAGCAGCAGACAACCCGTCGAAACCATTAGATGCAGCCTTTACAGTATATTTCCCTACCGGAAGTTCAAATTTTTTATTTTCCCATTCCGTATAGTCATCAGTCTCCTCTACAACAATACCGGATTCGTTCAAAATCTGTACAGCTAGTTGTTTAGGATTATAAGGCTCTTCATCTGCGGCTTTTGTAGTCGTAGAATTATTGGCCGCTATTTTCAAACTCAGATAACCAGTACTTTTTGTCGTTAAATCGTCCTCTGACTGGCAAGTAACCAAAAAGAGGGCACATAATAATAATAATACGATATTATATAGTTGTTTCATGGGGTATTTTCATTTCTTATTATTTCACTATAATATTCAAAGTCGAAGAATCTTTTCCTCCTTTACTATCTTCCACATATATTTTGAACACATGGCCATCTTCACTATCCGTTTTAAAAGCATTCAATAGAGTAAAAAACGAACCAACAGGGAAGGTATAATCGGATTGACCCTCCTCAAGAGAAGGTACAGTAACACCTACCTGTCCAAGAACTGTTGACAATTCTTTATTCCCTACTAATTCCAATCCTTCCAAAAATTGACCATTAAATAAGTTACCTATAATAGTACCAAATTGGCCATCACCATTGATCGTTACTTTTACACTTGTTAAGGTCGCACCCTCTGAAGCCGTAATTTTTACATCTGCATTTTTATCAGCTTCATCCGGAAGTGTATAAGTATTTTGTGGAATTGTAATTGTAGGATCTCCACCAGGAGTTTCCTCTCCACCGCCATCTTCACCATCTCCATCACCCGGTTCAGATGGCGTATTATCATCACCACCCGGAGTTACATCAATAGGTATTTCCTCTTCGCTTTCCTGATCAAATCCTTTAACTGTGATTATAATACCACCCTTATTAATACCACCTTCTTTTTGCGGAGCCAAAGAAATAGCCAAACCGTCACCACCGCCGAAATACGGACTGTCGCCTTCTTCATAGTCTTCGCTGTCTTTCTTGGTCAAGACTTCACTAATTGCCACCGTTTCCCCGTTTGATGCAATCTTTGCTGTTCCATTTACATAGATTTTATCTGTTTCGGGAGACATCTTCCAAAATACAGGAGATGCATCTACATCTGCTTTTGTATAAATTTTAGTATGGCTTTTGCCATCCGTCACTGTAATAGTCCATTCTGAATAGAACTCAATAAAATCAGGCGAAAAAACCATAGCTATCTGAGTATTCTGTATCGAACAAACCACGGTTGTAGGTTTAGTAATACCAGTTGTGATTTCCACATCTTCGGTACCACCAAAATAAGGGACATCCATTTCATCAGCAAACTCTCCCGGAGAATGGACTTCAATTTCGTATTTACCAATAGGCAATTCAATGGTTCCATCAGTTTCTTCCTTAAATTCACTAAATGATTCATATTCTTGCTTATATTCAAAATCTACAGCAGAAATTACCAAAGGAAATTCGTCTTTATTTACACCCTTTGCCAAATCCTCAGCTTTCGTTTCCACCTCAGCAGTCGAACCAGCACTTATATCCAGCGTAAGGAAACCTGTCTCCTGCGGAATATCCTTTCCGAATATTTCTTCTTTCATCTCACATGACGTCAACCCGGAAAGTAAAGCTGCGCCCAACATGCATATATTAATAATTTTCATATCTTTATCTATTAAATTCTTCGTTTTCATCTATTTTTATAACCACTCTCCCGGTATTTCAATATCCACATTGTGATCATTGGGCTTATCATCTATATTAATAGAGATACCCAAGTTTCCACCGTTTACATGAGGTTTCACTGTTATCTTTTTGGCATTACCCGGACTTAAGGTATATGTCACTGCGTCCACCTTTGCTGTTACATTTTCTTTGTTTGTTAAATTTACGGTGAATACAACCTTTTCTTCTTCCTTTACCTTGAAATATATTGGACCTACAGTTTCTTTTGTCCAATCGAAAGAAGAAGGACTTTGAGCTTCAGTTTCAATCTTAACGGAATAAGCAGAGAAATAATCATCCATAGTAGGATCGAATACAACATTTATTCGGGCAGAAGATGGCTTACAAGTTACCGGAACTTCCACAGTCTGACCTTCAGATACTTTAAATCCATTTTGCCCATAAAAATATAACACATCAGCTGAAACAGCTTTATCTTCTCCCATAAAAGCCTTCAATACATATTGACCTGTAACAAGAGGATATTTTTCATCCATTTCACCATATACACCTTCGATAATCGGATTTCCATCATCCTGACCAGACTTAAAAATCTGAACCGTATAGTTATTTACATCTCTATATTCCGATTCATCCACCGCCTTAGTCTGGAAACCGGCATCTGCATTTAAACTTAACTTCACATAGCCTTTTCCTTCGGGGATCAAGGCTTCTTCCTCATCCGAGGTACATGCTGTAAAGGCAGCAAAGCCCAACAGCAGACATACATACGTTCGTAAAAATTTCAAATACTTCATGCTATATTATTTTCTGATTTATACACTTTTTTCCGATTGCAAAGGAACAACAATTCGCAAAGCCTCACAAGGTCAATTTATAGAAAAATGTATTCTGTTTTTTATATCCAGACTTTCCCGTCTTTTTGCTATCTGTTTGGAATTGCATGATATATGGGTTTTAGCAGACAGGTTTATTGTTCTATTTATTAGAACACAATATTCTATTTTTTGAATAGGTGTATGATGGAATCTATACAATGTATGATCTTTTCCGCAGCAGAAAACCGGAGACGGAAAAGGCTTGAATCACCTCATTTGATAGACTATCAGGCAGATAGAAGAAAGGTGAAAGATAAGTATGGAAATAAGTCACGGACGATTGTCGGGAGTTTTGAAAAAAGAAGATACGGGAATCGTTTTTGATTCTCGTTAGCTTCGTTTTAAGACATCCTGTCTTTTCAGAAAAAGCCGGCGTATTTTTATCAAAAGCCAACGTAAATTGATGAAAAGCCGACGTGTTTTCAGGAAAAGACAGGTTGCGATTCAATGTTAAATATTCTGTTAATAAAACATGCTGTAGAACATATTTACTAGAAAGCATCGTACCTTTGCAGCGGTTATCAAAATGTGTGTAAACAGGCGTTTAGTTTAAGCAAAAAGATTATGTTATTGCAAGTATTTTACATTTTGTTCTTCTACTTTGTAGGAGAGTGTATCAGTCAGTGCATCCACGGTTTTATTCCGGGCAGCGTAATCGGGATGGTTCTGTTATTTTTAGCCCTGGCATTTAAAGTTGTAAAGCCTTGTCATGTCAATAAGATATCTAAGTTACTGACAGACAATATGGGTTTGTTCTTCCTGCCTGCCGGTGTGGGCCTGATGACTTCTATCGGTGTGATTTCGCATTATTGGGCGGTTATCCTGATCTCGTGTGTGATCAGTACGATACTGGTCATTGCCTCGGTTGCCCTTGTGCAGCAGAATTTCGAAAAACGAAAAAAGTAAGCCGGTATGCATTCGTTGGTTCATTCTGAGATATTCGATTTAGCGTTGGTGGTCGGTACATACATCGCCGCCACCATCTTGTATAAGAAAACGCATCTGAGCGTACTTCATCCGTTACTCACGTCGATTTTCGTGATCATCGTCATCCTCGAATTCCTGGATATTGAATATGCTTCATTCCAACAAGGCAGTCATCTGATCCATTTCATGCTGGGCCCTTCGGTCGTTGCCCTGGGTTACGTCTTGTTCGAACAGATGAAATACCTGAAAGGGAACGTCGTATCGATCCTGACTTCGGTCTTTGTCGGAGCGATTGTCGGAATTATCAGCGTGATTGTCATCGGAAAACTGATGGGTGCCGACCAGTCGCTGATTGCTACCCTGCAACCCAAGTCGGTCACGACACCGATCGCCATGGGTATTTCTGAGAAGAACGGCGGCATTCCCTCGCTGACAGCCGTCATTGTCGTAGCCGTTGGAATCTTCGGAAGCATTGTCGGTCCGGCCGTTATGAAAGTATTAGGTATCGAAAGCCGCATAGCCAAAGGACTGGCTCTGGGCGCTTCGTCGCACGGAGTCGGTACGGCTGCAGCCATCCAGCTGGGAGCCGTAGAAGGCGCATTAAGCGGACTGGCCATCGGTCTGATGGGTATCATGACCGCCATTCTGGTACCGGTCATTTCGTATCTGCTTTCGTTGTTCGCATAATTTAAAAACCCTATATATTCAATCGCCGTCATACGGAAATTAACGTGTGGTGGCGATTTTACTTTTTTGTTGTACCTTTGTTCCCTGTAAATCTATGTATTATTAATTCTTACCTTATGAAACACGTAAACTTGATTTTGACCTTCTGGCTGACAGTCTGCATGCTGCTAACAGGCTGTTCAACCTCAAAGGACGGAGAGAAACACAACTTTTCAATCGGGAAAGGCACTTTCCTGCTCGACGGAAAGCCTTTTGTCATCAAAGCGGCAGAAATACACTATACCCGAATCCCTGCCGATTATTGGGAACATCGTATCCAAATGTGCAAGGCTCTTGGCATGAACACCATCTGTATTTATGCCTTCTGGAATATCCACGAACAGAAACCCGGAGAATTCAATTTTGAAGGACAGAATGATATTGCCCGTTTTTGCCGGTTGGCCCAAAAACACGGCATGTACATCATGCTACGTCCCGGACCTTATGTCTGCTCGGAATGGGAAATGGGCGGATTACCCTGGTGGTTGCTCAAGAAAAAAGATATCAAACTCCGTACCAACGATCCTTACTTCCTGGAACGGACCCAATTATTCATGCATGAAATAGGTAAGCAATTGGCGGATCTGCAAGTATCACGAGGGGGAAACATCATCATGGTACAAGTAGAAAATGAATATGGAGCCTATGCAACCGACAAAGCCTATATTGCCAACATCCGCGATATCGTTAAAAAGGCTGGCTTTACCGACGTTCCTTTGTTCCAATGTGACTGGAGTTCGACCTTCCAGCTGAATGGCCTGGATGATCTGGTCTGGACCATCAACTTCGGAACAGGAGCCAATATCGACGAACAATTCAAGAAGCTGAAAGAAGCCCGTCCGGATGCCCCGCTGATGTGTAGTGAGTTCTGGAGTGGCTGGTTTGACCACTGGGGACGTAAGCACGAAACGCGCGACGCGACCGTAATGGTTAACGGGATAAAGGATATGTTAGACCGGCATATCTCCTTCTCCCTCTACATGGCTCATGGAGGAACGACCTTCGGACATTGGGGAGGAGCGAACAGTCCGGCCTATTCAGCCATGTGCAGTTCTTACGATTACGATGCGCCTATCAGTGAGGCTGGCTGGGCAACACCCAAATATCACAAACTGCGCAATCTGTTATTGCAATATGCCGATTCAGGACAAGTCATTCCGGAAGTACCCGAAGCTTATCCGGTCATAGAAATTCCGGAATTTGAAGTCAACGAAGTTACTCCGCTATTCGATAACCTCCCGAAATTCCAAGAATCAGAGAACATCCAGCCGATGGAACAGTTTGACCAAGGTTGGGGAACGATCCTGTACCGGACTCAGCTACCGGCGGTAGCCGAAGGAACAACCCTGCTGATTGACGAAGTGCACGACTGGGCACAAGTATTCGCAGACGGGAAACTGATCGGCCGGTTAGACAGACGAAGAGGAGAAAATACCCTCTTGCTCCCTGCCCTAGCTCAAGGTACACAATTGGATATTCTGGTCGAAGCCATGGGACGTGTCAATTTCGATGTGGCTATCCACGACCGGAAAGGAATCACCAACAAGGTTGAGTTGGTTAACGAAAGCGGATCGCAGGAACTGAAAGGTTGGAAAGTCTATAGCTTCCCCGTAGATTATGCATTTGTACAAGACAAATCGTATGCGAAAGGAAACAAATACGACGGTCCCGCTTATTATCGGGCAACCTTTGATCTGGAACAGACAGGAGATGTATTCCTCGACATGCAGACATGGGGAAAAGGTATGGTTTGGGTAAATGGAAAGTCGATCGGTCGCTTTTGGGAAATCGGCCCTCAGCAAACCTTATTCATGCCGGGCTGCTGGCTCAAAAAAGGGAAAAACGAAATCATCATTCTGGATCTGTTAGGTCCGAAACAAAACACAGTCAGAGGATTAAAGCAACCTATACTGGATATGTTGCGGGCAGAAGCGCCCATGACTCACCGGAAAGAAGGAGAAAATCTGAATCTCAAGCAGGAAAGACCTGTCGCTACGGGTTCACTGACTCCCGGAAACGGCTGGCAGGAAGTCCGTTTCAACCAGCCTGTCAAAGGCCGCTACTTCTGTCTGGAAGCTCTGAACGCCCAAAATGGTCAGGACGAAGCCGCAATCGCCGAATTCTACCTGTTGGATGAAAACGGGAAACCGCTGCCGCGACAAGACTGGAACATAGCCTATGCCAGCAGCGAAAGTACGCAGTACGGCAACTTCACGGCAGACAAGATCTACGACCTGCAGGAATCGACCTATTGGAAAACCCGTCAGGGAGACAAGTTCCCGCATCAGTTCGTCATAGATCTGAAAGAAGAACAACAGATTTCAGGATTCCGGTATTTGCCCCGTGCAGAAGAAGGTTTTCCGGGTATGATCAAAGACTATAAAGCCTATGTGAAGGAAAAAGCCTTCAGCTATTAAATAAGATTTTTAGTAGTCTTATTTTTATCGTACCTTTGCGAAAAATATTTATACGTATCAATTATGTCACAATTATTTCCTACAGATCTGCCTTACAAGGTAGCAGATATGAGCCTGGCGGAATTCGGACGGAAGGAAATCGAGATTTCCGAACACGAAATGCCCGGTCTGATGGCTCTCCGTAAAAAATATGGTGATTCGAAGCCATTGAAAGGAGCACGGATCACAGGTTCTTTACACATGACAATCCAGACAGCCGTTCTGATTGAGACACTAGTAGCCTTGGGTGCTGATGTCCGTTGGGCCAGCTGTAACATCTTCTCGACTCAGGATCATGCCGCTGCCGCTATCGCTGCCGACGGTGTACCGGTTTTTGCCTGGAAAGGTGAATCATTGGAAGAATACTGGTGGTGTACGGAAATGGCATTGCGTTTCCCCGGCGGTAAAGGTCCGCATCTGATTGTAGACGACGGCGGTGATGCTTCTCTGTTGGTACACATGGGTTATCGTGCCGAAAACGACCCGACGACCATCCAGCGTAAGGGAAGTAATCACGAAGAACAATGCATTCTGGATACATTGAACCGTATCCTGGTAGAAGATCCGCAGCGCTGGCATCGTACCGTAGCTGAAATGAAAGGAGTATCGGAAGAAACGACAACAGGTGTTCACCGGTTGTATCAGATGATGGAACGGGGCGAACTGTTGGTTCCGGCCATCAACGTAAACGATTCGGTAACGAAGTCTAAATTCGATAACCTGTATGGTTGCCGGGAATCGTTGGCCGACGGTATCAAACGAGCTACCGATGTAATGATTGCCGGGAAAGTAGTCGTCGTAGCCGGTTACGGTGATGTAGGAAAAGGCTGTTCACACTCCATGCGTTCATACGGAGCCCGCGTACTGGTAACGGAAATCGACCCGATCTGTGCCCTGCAGGCAGCTATGGAAGGTTTTGAAGTCACTACGATGGAAGAAGCCGTGAAAGAAGGAAACATCTTTGTGACAACCACCGGTAACTGCGACATCATCACCATCGAGCACATGCAGCAGATGAAAGACCAGGCGATTGTCTGCAATATCGGTCACTTCGACAACGAAATACAGGTAGATAAGCTGGTGAATTTCCCCGGCATCAAACGCCTCAACATCAAGCCGCAGGTTGACAAATATACATTCCCCGACGGACATTCCATCTTCCTGCTGGCAGAAGGCCGTCTGGTTAACTTGGGATGTGCTACCGGACATGCTTCTTTCGTGATGAGTAATTCATTCACCAACCAGGTACTGGCTCAGATGGATCTCTGGCAGAAGCCTTACGAAATCGGCGTATATCGCTTGCCGAAATACCTGGATGAAGAAGTAGCCCGCCTGCATCTGGAACGTATCGGTGTAAAACTGTCTAAACTGACCCAGAAACAAGCCGATTACATCGGTGTACCGGTTGAAGGACCGTACAAGGCAGATCATTATCGGTATTAAATCTGACGTTTCAGACTAATACTGCAATATGAACTATACAAAAACAGACGAGCTCACAAAGCTAGGAAAATTCCAACGCTTTGTGAGCTCGACTTTTTTACAAGTACCCAAAATTTATTCTTCCTTCGTCTTCTTATAAGAAGTATATACCGAATAACCTACAGCGACAATCAGCAATACTAAAATCAGGAAGCTGCTGTAGGCTTCTACATTGGCTGCGACTATATAACCTTCTGGTTTGAATTCAAATACGATTTCATGCTCTCCGGCAGGTACACGCATAGCACGTAAGATCCAATCGGCACGTAAATGCTCAACAGGTTTTCCGTCAATCGTAGCCTTCCATCCAGGCTGATAATAGATTTCCGAGAAAACAGCCAGCTGGTCGGTAACGGCTTTCGACTGATAAACCAGCCTATTCGGCCGGTAGGATTGTAACTGAATGGTTGCTGTCGAATCGGCTTGCGGCGTAAATCCATCCACCTGGGCAGCGAAACGCTGATCTACCACAGCCGTCTGCTTCGGATCAATCTCATCCAAAGCAGCCATTTCCTCATCCGCATTGGCTACGATTTTGATATCCTTTACAAACCAAGCGTTTCCATCGGCAGAAGGATTCACCAAAGGTGGTTGGCCCGGATTATAAACGACATAGCGCGTATTCAGCATATTCAAAGTCGGACAAGCCTGGAAGACAGTCCAGAAGTCAGCCGCACTTTTGGCTGTCTGGAACGAAGCGATGATGGAGTTGATTTCCTTCTGTAAACGATAGTCGATCAATTCCTGGTATCTTCTCAACTTGGCAGCATGATATCCACCAATCGAATGATGGTAATACGAAGTATTGGTCTCGAGGAAAGTATTGTTCAGATTCAATACACGGAAATTATCTTTATCTTTCAAGATTTCCTGATCGGATACCGATTCCTGATAAGTGGCCTGGATATCTTTCTTCGGGAAGAAATTCTTGTCATTCAAATACCGCTTGTCGACTGTCCATAAATCTACGAAGATCAGGACGGTCATACCGATACCCACCCACGTAGCAACTGTTTTCTTGTTCTTGGCTACCATGAACCAAGCCACCAAAGCAGCACTCAGCAGGACAAACAGCAAAGAACGCAAGGCATCATCAGAAGCCAACGTCGCACGGTCCATCAAGAGGGCATTGTAGAATTGTTCTGGTAATTGATACTGGGCATCGTAAGCTGAACGGAAATCAAGCAACAACGACGGCATCAGCCAGACAATCAGAGAAAGACCGCCGGTAATGACCAGGGCTCCAATCAGTCCTTTCTTTACCTGTTCATAAGCGACCTTTTCCTGCAGAATTTCTTTCAGTCCCCAAATTCCGATAATCGGAGCAACCAATCCTGGAATAACCAAAGCCATTTCCACCGTACGGAACTTATTATACATAGGCAAATAATGGAACATAAAGTCGTTAAACCAGTCCAGATTCCGTCCGAGTGCCAGTAAGGTCATAAAAGCACCTCCGGCAAACAACCACCATTTCATCGGATTCCGAACCACAAACATACCCAGAACAAAGAGGAAGCAGACCACGGCTCCGAAGTAAACCGGACCCGAAGTAAAACTTTTGTCTCCCCAATACGTAGGTGCCTGTATCTCTTTTCCGACCTTCATGCCTCCGGCTTTCGCCATCTTGTAAAATTCAGAATCCTGTCCTAACATACCACCTGAACCGCCACCGTAGGCATTCGGAATCAGGGTTGTCAGCAATTCCATCTTACCATAGCTCCAGGCAAACGCATAATCCTTATCCAATCCGGTAGATTTCTTCTCGACTGTTCCATCAGCATTAGGCTTAGGAGTCAGTTCTGAAGCTCCACGAATAGACTGTTGACCGAGTTCCCAGTTACTATACAAACCCTTTGCACCCGGAAGTACAGCCAGTACCGCACATACTACCATAATTCCGGTTACCTTTCCTAACTCTGTCCAGTCTTTTTCCTTGATTTTCCAAACCAGATATCCGATGTAGATAAACAGACAGAGGATAAACAAATAATATGTAATCTGAATATGGTTGTTACTGATTGACAAGGCGACACCCAAGAGGAAGAGAATCGCTCCCCACAAATGTTTCCGTTTGAAGAGAAGCGCCATACCAGCCAACGTTACCGGCATGTAACCAATTACATACCCCTTAACGATATGTCCAGCTTCAATAATAATCAGATTATAGGAAGCCAAAGCAAAGGCAAACGCACCTGCCAAGGCCAACCACCAGCTGGCACCCATCACACACATCAACAGGTAGAAACAAACCAATCCCACAAAAACCATGGAGGCATCTTCATAGCTCAAGGATTTAAAAAGTTTATCGACAAATCTGTATTGAGGCAGATCGGGAGCCGGACTTCCATACGTAGCCACATAAGGCATACCACCGAACATGGCATCCGACCAGGCACTGAATTCTCCCGGCTGTGCTGTTTCTTCATATTGTTTCATCTGGCTAGCACCCATACCTGTAGCCTTGATATTATCTCCTTGCCGAAGTACTTTCCCATCGATTACCGACGGAGAAAAATAAACCACCGTAGCCACCAGCAAGATCAGAATAGCCACGATGTGCTTAACCCAATTTTTTAATAGTTTCTGCATATCGTCATTCGTTATTAATTTCTATTTTAAAACCCGAGAGTTTCGTTTTCGATTCCAACGAGGATTCTTTTCAATTCTCATTAATTCAGAACATCAAACTTCTATACCCTTCCTTTGAACAGCTTGGCCGTATAAAAACGGACAGCAAACCATCCATGTAAAACCGTGGTGGCAAATTTACCATAATATTTGCACATGATGGCATAACGTTCCTTCAAAGAAGCTTTTCTTTGTTGTGTACTCATCCCGGCTTCCAAAAAGTTGGAGAGAATTTGATTCGTATTACATACATACTTCGCTTCCTTCAAACAACGGATACACCAGTCGTAATCTGCACTCAACCGATAATTCAAATCATACAAAGGAGCTATTTCCCGCCGGACAATAAAAGACTGGTGGCAAACCAGCATTCCCATACGAAAACTCTTCCACGAAAGCTTCTTGGGTGGACGCAGACGACGCATACCCAACATCTTTCCCTGCGCATCTACAATAGCCGTCTCTCCGTAGATAACATCCGGCAAATGTTTCCGCTTCTCAATCTTCTGAACAATCCGCTGTATGATATCAGCATGGGGCAGCGTATCGCCAGCATTGATAAACCAGACATAATCGCCGGTAGCATGCTGCAGCCCCTTATTCATGGCATCATACAAACCTTTGTCTGGTTCACTGAGCCAAAAAGAAACACCGGGTGCATATTGACGGATTATATCCACTGTTCCGTCGGTTGAAGCCCCGTCGATAATCACATATTCAATATTTCCATACGACTGGCTCAAGATACTCAAAATGGTTCGTTCCAGCCATTGCGCCGCATTATAAGTGATTGTTATAATCGTGAATTTGACAGACTGATTCATGAATTAATGAAATGAACTTAAAATTTTATACAACATGGATGGATTCTGACGATTATCCCAAACAACAACGATTTGTATTGTATTCTGAGTTATAAAATAAAAAATCCTATTATGCGTATTAACCGTTAAAACCCTGACAGTTTCTCCTGCAATCAAATTATCTGAATAGGGATAACCTAAATGAGGAAAAACATTTAATCTTTCTATTTCCTGTTGTATTTGCTTAAAAACCTTTTGAGCGACCTTTTCTCCCCAAATCATTGCAATATTAGCAAGAATAAATTCCAAGCTTTTGAGAGCTAATTCACTCCAAACTACTTCCATCCTAAACGGTCTCTTATAATATCAAAAGTTTCTTCAGTTGTATAGTTATCTCCTGTGTGAAGGCACTCTTTATGATATTCTACACATTTTTCAACAAGTTCTTCCGGCAATTCGTAGGAAGATGCTTCATGTGTAAGAACATTTAAATAATCATATATTTGCCCTAACGTCACTTTATTATCCATCTGTAAGATCATTTGCATAAGGCTAAGCTTAAGCGTTTCAGTGGAAACATTCTCCTTATTCATAATCAAATTCTTTTCCATAAATTATATGAATCCTAGTTATTTGCTTTTCTCCATCAGCTTCTGATACAAAGCTATATATTTTCCGGCAATAACCTCTTCCGAATAATGAGTTTTTACTTTCTCCACACAGGCCTCTGCCAACTGTTGCGGATGAGGATGATCCAAAACCCACGTAATTCCCTGCGCCAAATCCTCTGCATCTTGATAACGGGCCACATACCCGTTCTTCAGATGATCAATCATCTCCGGTATCCCTCCTGTCTGAAACCCGACGCAGGGAGTTCCACAAGCCATTGCCTCCATGATGGTGTTGGGGAGATTATCTTCTAACGAAGAAATGACAAAGACATCCGATAAAGAATAAATTTCTGCTATTTGTTCCAAAGATGAAACATATCCCAACAGATGAGAAGGAACCGGCAACTGACATTGTATTTCATCAGCCTTATTACCCATCAGTAATACTTCAATGCCAGCATGTTGTTCAGCCAATAAATGACAGGCTTCTATTAAATAAGTCAGTCCTTTCCGACTATCAGAGACTTTAGCAGCTGCGAATAAAACCAACTTCTTTTGAATAGGCAAATTGTATTTACCTCTAACAAACTGTTTATTGTGAGGTTTAAACAAGGTAGTATTTATTGGATTAGGAATTGAATAAAAAGAGGCATTTCTAAGCAATCGGCTTTGTTTACACTTTTCCGTAATCCAATGGCTGCAACCTACAAAGGCAATCTTTTCTAAACCTATTGTACTCTTATGCTGATATACAGTTCGCACCAAATTCCAGAAAAAGGGATGCTGCATCATAGGACATTGCGTACATTCCGATCTATATTGATCACACAAACCTGCATAATGACAGGCTCCTGTTGCCGGCCACATATCATGTAAAGTCCAAACTACAGGCTTTCCTGAATCAATCAGCCGTTTAATATCAGATAGAGATAACATTCCCTGGTTAATCCAATGAATATGGATAACATCTGCCTCCCTTACTAATGCATAATGACGTATATCAGTCCCGGTATTCGCAATAGATACCTGAAACAGATTTTCTTTAGATAAATGATTACAAAGGAATATGACCAATCGTTCCCATACAAAACGAATCCGATTTATCAGCTTTTTTGCTGCAGAAGTATTTATAGAAACAACGCTTGTATCTTGTGTCACCTTATCCCGAACCAACATGCTTACACTAACCCCTTTCTTCTGTAATGCCTTCAGCAGACGATTGGCAGCTACAGCAGCACCACCAGTCCGGTCAGATGTATTTAGCAAGAGAACTTTCATTATTTCTTGTATTTACTTGATTTATATCTAAAATAATCACTACATGATATAGGGAAATAAATTGCTCTTAAAACAGCAACAATAGGATTTTTCTCTTTGGTATGAAAGATTTCATCTCGCAACTGGATACAAATGATGGTCAATCTTAAATAAGCCCACAATGATTGCTGACTTTGGAAATAAACCATCTTCATAACTTTTTCTTTATTCACTGACTGATTTGGAATAGCAGCCAAAAACTTATAAGTATTAGAAAAATACTCTCTCATAAACGGCCTTACTTCTTTATATAAAGAATATGTTCGTCTTATTGATTGAAAAATATTACTAAATGTTCGCTGATAATTCTCGGCAGGTCCATAGGTAGCCGCAGAAATATGACGTCTATTATGTACCAATACCTTATTACAAAACTGGACCTTATCATAGCAGGCTGCAACTATTTGCAGGTGTTTATCATAGGTATATAAATCTATCCACCTATCCAAATCTGGAATATACTCTAACAGTTTTTTTTTAATCAATAAGGTATGTCCGGGGGTCATGCCTACATAAACCATCCTTCCCAAAGTATAATTAGGCATACGAGAATCAAAATGAATTTTAATATCTCTATCAGAAGTAAATGGTTTGGAAAAACCAGAAGAAAGCCATGCATCGCCTATTGCATTCACTTGAACTTCTATTTTATCTTTTTCCCAAATATCATCTTGATCCGATATAGCAATATAATCACCTTTCGCTCTATTCATTGCAGAAAAGAAATTCCGATTTATTCCTAACGATTTTTCATTCTGAAATAAACGTATATTAGAATGAGTCTCAGCATACTCTCTAATAATATCCACCGTGTCATCCGTAGAACAATCATCCTGTATAATAACTTCAAAGATTGGATAAGTCTGATTTATAATCGAATCTAATTGTTCACGTATATATTTGGCACCATTATAGGTACACATGACTACTGATACTTTCTTTCTCATTCTTAATAAAAGCTCACAAGAATCACACCCAATAAAGCAACGATCAATATACAAATATTAGTTATATTTCTCCCTTCCTAACCATTTATCAATCCTGTTACGAATTGACTTAAAAATAAACCGGAAGTTCCCATGACACAGATTCAAATAAAGCTCTTCAAACGAACGTCCTATTTTGATCCAAGGATGTCCCCAAGCCATGATGCGGAACATACGATCTTTATATTCAACATTCTCGATCATATAACGAGGGTGCCTCAACGGAAACTCTAATTCATGGCGTTGCATGGTGAAAATACGGCGGATTGCTTTAGGTAAAACGTCATTCGAATTTCCAAAATGCGTTGAACCTTCTGTAGCGCCCAAATTATTAATCATATTTTTGGCAGGAACAATACTCAATCCGGAATTAAAGAAAATAGCCGCATGGAAAATCGTTTCATAATAAGCTTTTCCAGTGGAACGATGATACCGACAAAAGTCGATAAATCTATCCTGATATTTACGTTCTTTGATATAGGCATCCAATTGATGTAAGTTGAACGGATCATCCAAAAATGTATAATGTTCATCCCACTGATCCAACACTCGCTTCCAGCTAGCCCAACCAGAAATAGAGAACGTTGTTGCAAAGAAGTAATCATAGGGCATATTCTCCGTGACTTCATCATAATTAACACCTGTAATCATACTGATACGAGTATCGTTTTCATACTTGTCCAACATTTCTTTACAAAATGGGAAAAATGACAAAGAAGGAATATCATCATCTTCTAGAACAATACATTTATCAACATGAGAAAAGGCCCATTTTTGGGACATATATTCCGAAGGATCACAACCATAATTTTTTTCCTGATAAAGTTGTTGTACTTCACATTCCCAATCTATATCCTTCACAACTTCCCGGCAAGCTAAAATTCCGGGCATATCTTTCTCGTTTCTTGGTCCATCCTGATATAAAAACAACTTTGACGGACGCGCCTTTCTCACCTGACTGAATACAGCTTTCAACGGCTCTGGCCGGTTGAAGAACAAAATCAGTACGGCAACATCTACTAATGCAGATTTCATTGTATATCCTTCTATTTATAGATTTCTAATTTAGAATAATGTGGATGAATAGAATCCAAGTCTGGTAATTTCATATAATCACCATAAATTTTTCGTAACAAAGCATCCGTATTATGTGGAACAGGAAACTTTTTCCCTTCAAATTCCATTTCCGACAAAGGAAATATATCTTCCAAGTAACGTGGTTTAAAATAAGCCGTTCCAAAAGAATGCCGTAATTTCTTTCCTGGGATAAATTTTGCCAAGAATCTTAAAATAGGGAAACCGATCTTTGAATTAAATCGATATATCAACCGAATCCTACGCAACATCGTTTCCTGTTTAAGAGATTGGTTATTCAACTGATTATATATTTGACCTTGCATATGTCCGGCAATCCAGGCTAACGAAAAAGGAATCCTTTCCAGAGAAAAGATATCAATATAAACTCCCTGATACTTCCAAATGCGATCATAGGCATTGGTTTCTTCCAAATAGGAATTCATATCACGCACCTTAGCATAATTAGAAATATAATTCGGATCAGTTTCGTGAGTTTGCAAAACGAACTTATCAGGAAGTTCTTCCGGCAACACTTTCATAAGACGGAGGTAATCCTCTCGTAGCATTTCAATATCCAAATCATCATCCCAAGGAATAAACCCCTGATGCCGTACTGCCCCAATTAATGTTCCAGAACTTAACCAATATGGAATATCATATTTCTTGCATACCAAATCAACAGCCTCCAACAGTTCTAACATTCGAAGTTGTTGGCGACGAAGAAGAGATCCATCAGGATTAAAGCGTTCCCGTAATTCTTGTTTTAAGTTATTATCCATCGCTTATTTATTTATCAAATCATGAAATAAATCTGGGGATACATATCCCGAATGAATCAAATCCTTACCATTCAACCTTCCTGCTAACATATATTGTTTACCAATCATTTCCTGTCCCCAAAGTAATATTTTATCGATTGTAGGGGTTGGAACATTCAATATTTCAGCAATTGATTTAATAATTAATAATCCGAAAGGAATATCTTCCAGAAAATATCGACTACTAAAATCAGGAATATAACCATTATTCATCTGTTTCATAGGAGTAAATATTCCTTCAAATGCAGTAATCGATTGAATTTTCCGGGTCAATGACGCAGCATCTATACTTTCATAATAATCTAACAATGTCGGGATCTGCTCTATTTTTACCGGAAGAGCCGACAATACAGCATGAAACTCCTTGTCACAAGAGATTAATAATTCTGAACTATAATCATCCCATATTTTATAAAAGGCAGGGATCTCTTCATATACAATATCTTTGTTCCATGCATGAAACAATCCGTATAAACGGGCAGGATGCAACAACGGATTACTATTTGTCAGACTCGCTTCCAAAAAATGATCCAACATTCGTACTGGTGTATCCAAGCGGGTCTGCCAATATGCTTGTAAGAACATATTATCTGCTACATTAACAGTTGCTATTTGTAGTTCTTTTTTATAACCTAACAAATGTGCACTTGCACCATATTCTGCTACTCGGGCAATATAAGGAGCTCGCTGAAAGCCAAATAAAGGTTGTGTTTTATTATTTACAAATACTTTATAAGCAATAAAAAAGAAACCCGTACAACATACAACACTACCGACATAAGTGTTCTCAGATAAATAGGGAGCAATTTGCTTCAATACGGGCTCTATAGCAAATCCAGGAAGACACAATAAAACAATATCCGCATCTGGTATTATTTTTTCTGCTTGATCTGTAACACAAGAGAACTTTCCTGTAAATATTTTACCCTCACAATCATCTATTTTAATCTCCGAATTCCATTTTTCAGGACAACGGGTCAATATTGAGACATTTTCTCCCTTAGATGCAATTTTCCCTGCTATTACATGTCCCAAAGAACCTCCCCCACATATACAGATCTTCATATCTTATTCTAGATTTCTTTTAATTTAGTCACCAAAAAATGATTATCCTCCCGATTACGAATAGCCAAACGAATATAATTCCGTCCTTTATTGGCAAAAGCTGATTTAGTACCACAATCTTTAATCAGCAAATTGAAACGATTCAATAAGACAGTGGCAAGTTCCGCAGAAGTGAATCGGGCAGTTATCTCACACAAGAAATAGTTTGCCTGAGAAGGAATGACTCGCAAATAATCAACCGTCTGAAGTTCCTGATAAAACAAATCACGTTCCTCTCGAAAACGTTGGCAGGCTGTAATATAATCCGCATCATATTTGCTATATATCTGCAAATAAAACTCTGCAAACGAATTTATATTCCAAATACTTACATCTTTTCGAAGATTTGCAATCAATGAGCAATCTGCTGAAACAGCTAAACCTAATCGCAAACCCGGAACACCATATGATTTAGAAATACTCTTCACAACAATAAGTGTAGAATACTTTTCAAGAAGATCATCTCTCAATAACGTATTTGACTGTCCTCCATCAGAGAAATCAACAAAAGATTCGTCCACGACAAATCGGATCTGTCGCTGAGAAGTCCAATCTAAAAGTTTAAACAGATCTTCTTTCGGTATAAAATTTCCTGAAGGATTGTCCGGATTAATCAGCAACAATGTTGATAATTCCTTATCTTCATAATAAGATTGTAAATCCGTTGCCGTATAATAGAAATTCGGATTATTCGGGACAAACGGTACAATCTCCTGATTCACTCGATTTGGATATTCCTCAAAAGTCGGATAAATTATCCCTATTTTTCCGGAAAGATGTTCCATTAAACTTTTGATAAGTTCAGCAGCACCGTTACCTACAACCACATAATCGTGCTTAATTCCAAAATTCTTCGCCATTATTAGCGTATTCACATACATTCCTGAAGGATATTCTGTAAGCAATGTATCGAAATTAGCCTTCAATTCATCACGCATTTTCTGTGGCGGAAAATAAGGATTTACCAAATAACAGAAATCTTTCAACTTTGGGAACCGCCAATACCCACCATAACGCTTATGATACAATTTTAATTGCTGTTCGTCCTCTGCAAAAATAGTTTCTGCTATATCCAAATCCTGAACATCATCTATTTCATACCAGCGCTCACCATCTAACGGCAAACCTTTCAGCTCACATTTGTCTAACAATGTGATTACACGCAGGACTTGTTCATAATATTCATTATTACCTAAAGCCTTACTATAAGCTTCAAGGAAAGGTACATAATGGGTACAAAGGAACGCTTTACTGAACTTATAAATATTAACTGTTTTATAATATGTATCTATTTGATTATACCGGAAAGCTTTTTTCGAAATGAAATCTACAATATCTCCTTCCTCGTTTAAACAAACCATTGTCCCATCCATCCAAGGTTCATATTTGGCAATTAATGCTAAGTTAGGATATGGGTTGTCTATAATCTTTCGGAATAAAGAATCTTCAAAAATCAAATCAGACTCTATTAAAAGCGTATCCTGCTTCTGAAGTTCCTCTTTTGCCAAATATAACGAATAAATATTATTTGTCTTATCATACACCGGATTATAAATATATTCAATCGGCGTATTTCGGCACATATCACCTACATGCTCGCGAAGTTTTTCTCCTTTATAGCCAATCACCAAAATGATTCGTTCCAAGGAAAGTTCAGAAAGCTGACGAAGTAGCCGATCGATCAGACAAACTCCATTTACCTGAACCATACATTTGGTATTATCCCGAGTAAGCTCACCAAGACGCTTCCCCATTCCTGCTGCCAAAATGATTGCCTGCATAAATAATTATGATGGAAAATATTTATTTTACAATTAACTTTCGCAAAGTTAATGAAAACCCATACGAAGTTATGTGAATTTACAACCTAATTTATAGAATATACTTAAAAGCAATTTTCTAATAAGCAATGTAATTAAAGATTTTTTCTTATATGCTATTAAAACAAAATAGGATTAAGTCATTTTTCTTTCTTCCTAAATATATACCCTATACTTTCCTTAAATGTAACGGAGCCGCTAAGCCACATAATAAGTACAAAGGTGACTGCAGCAATGACTATCTTTAAGACAAACAACCAATACACATTGGTGATTGTGGCAGTTACATAGAAAGTGAAACACATCACCCCGCCAGCTATCCCCAAATAGGGGAGAACATCTTTTAGGGCTGAGGATAAAGGCAACCCGATCTCTTTCTGTACAAAATAATGCCAGACTAGTAACCAACAGATATTAATACCGACGTAAACCGAAACCATGAAAAATATTCCGTGGGAACGCAAAAGGTAGATGACTATCAGCTGTAGAATTCCCAAAGTAACCGTATTGCGAAGATATATGTCGGATTTTCCGCGACTAATCAACAGGTTGGAATACAGATTGGCTATCGGGAAGAAAGCCCCCCAAATGGCTAACAGCTGTAAGATCCGAGCACTGTCTATCCATTTGTCGGTAATAGCTATTGTAATTAATTCGGGAGCTACTAACGACAATCCCAACATACAGGGGAAAGAGATAAAGGCTGTAAACCGGAGCATCTTGCGAAAGGCTCTTACTTGCCGTTCGGAATCATCAGTCATTTGAGCGAAAATGGGTTGTGCCACGCTTCCTACCATCCCGGAAATCAACGAGAAACCCATGTAGTTCCATTTATTGGCCTGGTTGTATTGTCCGACTTCTTTTTCGGAATAATAGCGTCCTAAAATGATGGAGAAGATATTATTATTAACATGATTGAATATGTTCGTAAATAACAACTTACTGCTGAATCCCAACATTTCACGCACCGGAGTAAAGTTCCATCTCCATGTCGGACGCCACGGACATTTGTACCAAAGATAGATATTTAAAACACTGATATAGACAATGCTCTGCGTAGCTATGCCCCAATACGAAAATCCGTTATAGGCTAGTAGGACACCAGTCGTACCAGAAAAGATCAAGGCTAAAACAGTTGCCAAGGCCTTTTGTTTTACCATCAGGTTTCGGAAGACATAGGCTCCGGGAATTACTCCCAGACTGGCAATAAAGAAACCCAAAAAGGAATAACGTGCCAGTGGGATCAATTCGGGCTGGTTATAAAAATCGGCGATCAGAGGGGCACAGAAGAACAGTATCCAATACAGACAGAAACTGACGGTGATTGAAAACCAGAACACAGCATTGTAATCGTCGTGGGTGATTTCTTTCTTGTTGGCCAGAGCTGCAATAAAACCACTTTCTTGCAGAGAACCAGCTATCAGAGAAAAGATGGTCAGCATCCCGACCATACCATAGTCAGCCGGAGTCAACAATCGGGCCAGGAATATGCCGAAAAAGAGATTCAGCAATTGCTGGGTTCCGTTATTAATGAATCCCCAAAACAGACCTTTTGCCGTTTTCTGCTTTAATGTTTCTTCTGCCATGTATTTTCCTTAGTACCTCATTATCGTCCGATACAATGGTAATCGAACCCATATTCAGCCATTTCTGCCGGATCATAGATGTTTCGTCCGTCAATAACCAACGGATTTGCCATCAGTTTCTTGACTACCTGCCAGGACGGCATACGAAATTCCTTCCATTCGGTAATCAACAGAAGCACGTCGGCATCCATCACTGCATCATAAATATCTTTAGCGTAACGGATTGTATTACCTATCCGACGGCGAGACTCGTCCATAGCTACCGGATCGTATGCCGAAACTTCACAGCCGGCTTCCAATAATTTCTGGATAACGACTAAAGAAGGAGCTTCACGCATATCATCCGTCTCCGGTTTAAAAGCCAGTCCCCAGATAGCTACTCGCTTCCCTTTCAAATCGCCTTTGAAGTATTTATCTACCTTCCGGAAGAGAATAGATTTTTGTTGTTCATTGACTTCCTCAACGGCTTGCAGGATTCGCATCGGATAGCCATGATCAGCAGCCGTCTTCACCAAGGCTTTCACATCTTTCGGGAAACAGGAACCACCGTAACCACAACCGGGATACAGAAAACGGTGACCAATCCGAACATCCGTACCAATACCTTTACGTACCATATTTACATCTGCTCCAACAATCTCGCACAGATTGGCTATATCATTCATAAAACTGATACGGGTTGCCAACATGGCATTGGCTGCATATTTGGTCATTTCGGCCGAAGGGACATCCATGAAAATAACCCGGAAATTATTGAGTAAGAACGGACGGTATAAACGGGTCATCAGTTCTTTTGAGCGTTCGGATTCCACACCTACCACAATTCGGTCCGGACTCAAAAAATCTTTCACGGCAGCTCCTTCCTTCAAAAATTCCGGATTAGAAGCCACATCAAAGGTCAGGTCAGAACCCCGTTTATCCAGTTCTTCCTGAATAGCCTGACGAACTTTCCTTGCAGTTCCTACGGGTACGGTACTCTTCGTCACAACTGTCAGGTATTTATTCATGTAACGGCCTACCGTATGGGCTACCTCCAATACATATTTCAAGTCGGCACTTCCATCCTCATCGGGTGGAGTTCCTACAGCACTGAACACCACTTCTACCTCATTCAGGCAGGAAGCCAAATCTGTCACAAAATGTAATCGTCCGGCTTTCTGGTTACGGTTTACCATTTCTTCCAGTCCGGGCTCGTAAATAGGAAGAATACCCTGATTCAAATCAGCTATTTTCTTCTCATTTACATCCACACAAAAGACTTCCGTACCCATTTCGGCGAAACAGGTACCACTGACCAAACCTACATATCCAGTTCCGACAATTGCTATCTTCATATTCCTTATTATTTTCTGATTTTCTTCACCTTGGATAATTCCTTTCAACGAAAGTGCAGGGTACACCAAGGTTCGTCAGTCCCATGATGAGACCAACCTAACTCCTTGCAAAGATAGGAAATAATCTGACACCATCTTTTTTATTCGCATATTCCAGCTATTTTTGTATTTTTGTACCAAGATTCCAACAGATTAAATGAAGATTTGCAACATAAAAACAGTAAAAATATGAAAATAGCACTTGTCGGTTATGGAAAGATGGGGAAGACCATCGAACAAATTGCCTTGAGCAGAGGTCATGAAATTGTATCCATCATTGATATAAATAACCCGGAAGATTTCCAGTCGGATGCATTCAAAAGTGCCGATGTAGCCATCGAATTTACTACCCCTGCAACAGCGTTCAACAATTATATGAAATGTTTTGAAGCCGGTGTTCCGGTTGTTTCTGGTACAACAGGCTGGTTAGATCGCTTGGGTGAAATAAAGCAGATGTGTGAAAACGAAGGAAAAACCTTCTTCTATGCTTCTAATTTCAGTATTGGCGTGAATATTTTCTTTGCCTTAAACAAATATCTGGCCAAGGTCATGAATAATTTTCCGAACTATGATGCCCGGATGACAGAGGTTCATCACATTCACAAACTGGATGCGCCCAGTGGTACTGCCATTACCTTAGCAGAAGGAATCATTGAGAATCTGGACCGGAAAGATCGTTGGACCTTGGAAACAGCCGAGAGACCGACCGATCTGCCAATCCACGCTATTCGCGAAGGAGAAGTACCGGGTATTCATGAAATCATTTATGAATCAGACGTAGATACAATCAGCATCAAACATGATGCCAAGAGCCGTGCCGGTTTCGCTTTGGGAGCTGTTGTAGCCGCTGAATTTACAGCTGGAAAGAAAGGCTTTTTAGGAATGAATGACTTGTTCCATTTCTGAGATTTTGAAAGCATAATATCATCAGAAGTATGAAGAAAATAGAGAAAAAACAATATATCAAATTTGCCATTGCTGCCGTCCTGTACGGATTGTTTATCCTATGGATGCAAAACGGATGGCTGGCATTGGGATATATTTTGCTGGCAGATATTTATCTGACAAAATACATTCCGTGGGGTGCCTGGAAGAAGACAAACAATCCGACTCTTAGAAGTATTTATGACTGGATTGACGACATTATCTTCGCATTAGTGGCTGTCTATTTCATCAATCTGTTCATTTTCCAGAATTATCAGATTCCCAGTTCATCCTTGGAAAAGTCTTTGTTGGTAGGTGATTATCTGTTTGTCAGCAAAGTCAGTTACGGACCTCGCGTTCCGAATACGCCTTTATCTTTTCCGTTGGTGCAGAATACCTTGCCGATACTTAACTGCAAATCATATCTCGACTGGCCTTCGTGGGATTACAAACGTGTGGCTGGTTTAGGACAGATACAGCGAAACGATATTGTCGTATTTAACTTCCCGGCTGGGGATACGGTAGCTACTCTTCAACAGAATCCGGACTACTATACATTGGTTCAGATGTACGGACGTGAAGCTGTACGCATGAACAAACAATCGTTCGGTGAGATCATTTACCGGCCGGTTGACAAACGGGAAAATTACGTTAAGCGTTGCGTAGGTCTTCCGGGTGACAGTCTGAGTATCCGTAATAATCAGGTTTATATCAACGGTAAGGCTGCTCAGAACCCGAAGAATATGCAGCTGAACTATTTCGTGGAAACGGAAACACCGCTTACCGAAACCATGTTCCGCAACTGGGGAGTCAGTCGTGACGATTATATGCCTTACGGGCAACCTTGTACGGTAACAGATCCGGAAACCCTTTCTTTCCTCGGATTCCAGCCGAATGCGAATGGAGCTTATAACTTGGTTTACCGTTTCCCCATGACAGAAGCCATGGTGGCACAGGTAAAGAAATTACCATCTGTCAAGAAGGTGATCGTCGAGCCTGAAATCATTGGAGGAACCATGTATTATCCGGTTGACTACGATAACGGATGGACACGCGATAATTACGGTCCGATCTGGATTCCGAAACGGGGAGCTACCATCGAATTGACACCGGAAAATCTGGCTCTCTATCGCCGTTGCATCAAGAACTACGAGCATAATAAACTGGAAGAAAAAGATGGTGTAGTTTATATTAATGGAGAAAAGGCTACTACGTATACCTTCCAATACGATTATTACTGGATGATGGGTGACAACCGCCATAACAGTGCCGACAGTCGTTCGTGGGGATTTGTCCCGGAAGATCATATCGTTGGAAAACCAATCATGATCTGGTTGTCTTTGGACAAAGACCGCAGCCTGTTCGACGGAGGTATTCGTTGGAACCGTCTGTTCCGCTGGGTTGACAGCATGAAATAAGACATGATCATAGAATGTCGGTATGCAACGCAAAAAGAAAAACAGGACATACTATCTGAAGTGGCTGGCAGGAGTTTTACTGCTGGCCGCTCTTGTTATGGGAATCCGTCTGTTTCTGGTTGAATCGCTCCATCTGTCGACTGACTCCATGGAGACATCATTACATCAGGGAGATTTTGTATTGCTCGACAAAACGCCTTTCGGAAAACAACCCAAACGGAATGCGACGATGATGTTCTATAGTCCGTTACGAAAAGACACCGTTCATCCACCAGTGTTTGTCAGCCGTTGTATTGCCTTACCGGGTGATACGATACGGGTAACTCATACAGGTTATCGTATCAACGGAAAAGAATATCCGCATTCTCCACACGCCCAGGCTTCTTATTTCATGGCCAATCACGGGAAAGAGGCATTCATCCGTCTGTTAAAGAAATTGCCAGAGCGATCAAGAGAGTGGAAAGCGGTCGATGGAGGTATTACCTGCGTTCTGACATCGTTTGAGGCCTATCAGATCAAAGAGGAACTTCCGGCTTACCTCCGGTCTTATTTTCGGATGTATTCCTCACCGGACTATCAGTTTATTGTTCCCCAAAAAGACAGGGCGTATGCGTTAGACAGCCTCTCGCTTTTGGCATGTCGTGAAGCCATATTAAATGAAACGGAGGGAAAAGCAGTCTTCAAAGACGGGAAATTATTCCTGGATGGCAAGCAGACCAATTTCTTCTTTTTCCGACAGAATTATTATTGGTTCTTATCAGACTATAGAGATGTAGCCATCGATTCCCGACATTTGGGAATCATTCCGGAAGACCATATTCTGGGACATATTTTCTTTTGCTGGTACAGTTCCGATAAAAATAACCGGTTTACCCGCGTCAAATAATCAGATAATCCGGTACAAACTTAATAAAACAAATAAATATGAATACAGCCTATATCTCAACGGCCTATTTAGGTCCTATCCAACTATATACTAAATTACTTGCCTATGACCAGATCTGTCTGGAAGCGCAAGAGAATTACCTGAAACAGACCTATCGCAACCGATGTATCATTGCTGCGGCAAATGGACCTCAGGCACTTACGATTCCGATTGTCAAGCCGGATACACTGAAATGCCTGACTAAAGATATCCGCATATCCGATCACGGAAACTGGCGTCATCTACATTGGAATGCCTTGGTCTCAGCCTATCGGATGAGTCCTTTTTTCGAATATTACGAAGAAGATTTTGCTCCTTTCTACGAAAAGAAATATGAATTTCTGCTTGATTTCAACGAAGCTCTGCGCGAAGTTGTCTGCCAATTGATCGACATCCAGCCCCAAATCCATTATACAACCGACTACCAAGCAGATGTGACAGCAGACTTCAGAGAAATTATACGTCCTAAACACGAAGGAAACGACCCCTCATTCCAGCCTGTTCCCTATTACCAGGTATTTCAGGAAAAACAGGGTTTCCTTCCGAATCTCAGTATCGTAGATTTACTTTTCAACATGGGGCCGGAAAGCCTTCTTGTCCTACAAAAATCCATACAAAAAGATATTTGAACATCTAAGCCAACAAAAGAGACGAGATTCGAAAACAAAACTAACGGGAATCAACATCAAAACCAACGAGAATTATAGAAAGAATATAAGGGGAACCTGAAGAATGAGACTGATATAAAAAATTAAAGGCTGTCTCACGACAACCCCTAATCAACTTTGTTAACCTTAAATCTAATACTATTATGAAAAAACCACATTGCAAATGTAGAGATTGTCAATAGAGTTGTCAATAGTTTCGACTATAAAAAAGGTTAATACATGATGGTTTTAAAATCTTTTTGCCATACATACTCCGTTTTTACTTACCTTTGAAAAAGCAGATCTAGTCAATCATTTTATTAACTTATAATCTATATTTCACATGATGAACAGAAGAAATTTCCTAAAAGCATCCTTAGTTGGAGGAGCGGTAACCGCCTTGAATCAGATCCCAGTACAAGCAACTCCAACCACAAGTCCCGCGCCTGATTTAATGACTGATGCCGTACCTGAACGAAAAGGTAAATCTGTTTTAGGCTTGCGCTGTCAGCCTATCCCCACAGTCCGGTTAGGTATTGTAGGATTAGGTCGTGGAGCCGGAGCCGTAGAACGTATGAGTCATATTGAAGGTACAGAAATTGTTGCTCTATGTGACCTGAATAAAGACAGAATTGAAAATTGCCGACAGATCTTAAAGAAAAACGGAAGAAAAGATCCGGCTATTTATACCGGTGAAGAAGACTGGAAAAAAATGTGTGAACGGGACGATATAGACCTCATCTATAATGCGACTCCCTGGACATTGCACGTACCGATAGCTTTATATGCCATGGACCATGGAAAACATGTCGTTATCGAGGTTCCTGCCGCTTTAACCGTAAAAGACTGCTGGGCCTTGGTAGATAAAGCTGAAGAAAAACAACTGCACTGTATGATGCTGGAAAACTGTTGCTATGACTTCTTCGAATTAGCAACGTTAAATATGGCCCGTCAAGGAGAATTGGGCGAAATAATCCATACTGAAGGGGCTTATATCCATACCCTGACAGGCGAAAAATACAATGGATATTATAAACACTGGCGATTGGAATACAGCAAATATCATACTGGAAATCCTTATCCAACCCACGGATTAGGCCCGATTGCCCAAATCATGGGTATTAATCAAGGTGACCGGATGGAATACCTGACTTCCATGTCCACCAATCAGTATGGATTGGCTTTGTGGGCCAAAGAAAATCTGAAAGATGATGAACGCATCACACTGTCCGAACGCTATATGCTGGGAGATATGAACACTACCCTCATCCATACAGCCAATGGTAAGACGATCCTTATCCAACACGACACAACAACTCCACAACCATACTCTCGTATACATTTAGTACAGGGGACCAAGGGAGTAGCCGTAAAATATCCGGAAGAAAAGATTGCAATTCAATCGCATGAATTCATGACTGAAGAACAACAGAAAGAATACCTGAAAAAGTTCGAACATCCGTTGAGTAAATACATTGGCGAAAAAGCCAAGAAAATCGGCGGACACGGAGGAATGGACTTTATCATGGACTGGCGATTGATTTACTGCTTACGTAATGGCTATCCATTAGATCAATCCGTATATGATGCTGCTGCCTGGTCGTCGATTGTGGAATTAAGTGAACGTTCGGTATTAAACAAAAGCCGTTCGGTTGCGATTCCGGATTTTACCCGTGGTGCCTGGAAAGATTATCAGCCATGGCCCGTAATCGATATGGAAAAGGTTCTTCACGGCTAAAATATAACTGAAAAAGAAAAGCAGAAAGCTTGTAGAGACTTTTTACAAGATAAACAAAAGAGTCACGAAATGAACATTTAATCTGTTCCCTTTCGTGACTCTTGCCTTTTATTCCAAAATACGATACAAGATGTTTCCTCTTATTCCATCTGGAACTTCTTGCTTACCTTTATCAAATTACAAGAGAAGTTGACAACGTTAATCGTTTCATGCAACATATTCAGATAAACCATGCTGACCTTTGTACTACCTGACTGCCCTTGAATACGTTTCAATTCTTCTTTCTTCAATTGTGTCAGGCCTACTACCAGCTGATTAGATTCATCTACCAGTGAAGGCATGATATCGTAGTTGTTCTTGTCGATCATTTCCGCACAACGGTTCAGATAACTGATTACCCGATTATCCATACCGGTAAAGTCATTTTTCTGAATATCATTCAACGGATTGAAGTTGTTGTCAATATGCTGTTTGCATGGTTCAACCAAACGACGGATACTATATACGATCTCACTGGCAAAGTCGTTACTCTGATAGTAATACAATCCCTTATCGATAGCAATATCACGATCCAGCTGAGTCACACCCAATGTACCCACACGCTTAACCTGCTTCAAGTGTTCTTTTTTCTCCTCGATGGCCGCCATCACATGCCGCAGTTCCTTCAAGTTTTCGTGCGTGAATCCCTCTACAGCAGCGTTCAATGCTTCTGCAGCGAATTGCAGATCACCCTTCAATTCTTCACGGCTATGCTGACGGAACAAATTCAAAGCTTCAATAGGATTAGTAGCCGTACGCAATTTGGCTACTGTTGTATTCACCTCGCTCTGCATAGCTTCCTTGTGCTTTTTCTTCTTATAAATGATCTGACTTCTTACCAAAGAGTAAACAGCCAAAGCAATCATGGCCAAGATTGCAGGTACACCACCGAAATAAATAATCATCGTAACAATGAAACAGATAGAGAAAGCAGCTCCTGCCGTGATGAACCAACCACCAATTACAGACAACACACCGGTGATACGGAATACTGCACTTTCACGTCCCCAGGCACGGTCGGCCAAAGATGAACCCATTGCCACCATGAAAGCAACATAGGTTGTTGACAAAGGTAATTTCAAGGAAGTACCAACAGCTATCAACAAACCGGAAAGAACCACATTAACGGAAGCTCTGACCAAATCAAAACTTGCCTGATCTTCCAAAATTATCTCCTGATTATTAAAACGACGGTCAATCCAATTCTTAACCGGGACAGGAACCACATTCATGATTGTTGCCGAAGCATTACTGCAGACACGCACCAAGACACGGGCTACCGGCGAGGTTCCAAAATTCTCATCGCCATCCGACTGACGAGCCAAATCCACAGAAGTCTTAACCACATTATGAGCTTTCTTGGATGTCAACAACGCAATCACCATGATGATTCCAGAACCTACCAAGAAATACCAGGGAGTCTTGGCTGAACCTTGCAAAGATGTCATCAGGAAGGTATCCGGAGTGGTTGTTCCATTCTGTGCCAAGAAATCAGTATAAGCAGAATAACCGGCCAATGGCACACCGATAAAGTTTACCAAGTCATTACCGGCAAAAGCCAATGCCAACGCAAAAGTACCCATCAGTACAATTACTTTGAACACATTTACCTTCAGCCAATGTAATACCTGCATCAGGATAGTAAAACCGATAAAGCAATACAATACCAAATCAGCCGTATGGCTAAAGATATAATCAGCTACCGGACCAGCCAAAAACGGACTTGATTTCAAGCCTTTGAACAACATGAAATAGACAATGGAAGTAGCAGCCAAGCCACCAAACAATCCAATGAAATATTTAGCTGTCTTACGATAGTTAAATGTAAAAATCAGACGAGAGATATATTGAACCAGTGCTCCGAAAATAAAAGCGATAGCTACTGAAGTAAAAATACCCAAAATTACGGTCAAAGCTTTATCGGTATTCATCAAATTACCAATCTGAAGGATACCTTCCGTATCGTTAGCGATTTTAATCAGAGAATACGCAACCGTACCTCCCAACAATTCAAATACCAATGAAACAGTTGTAGAAGTAGGCATTCCCAAAGAGTTGAATATATCCAAAATCACCACATCCGTCAACATCACCGCTACCAGGATACACATAATCTCTGAGAAATAGAAATACTGGGGCTGATAAATACCATGCCGCGCAATATCCATCATACCATTCGACAGAGCTGCTCCGACCAGAATACCGACAGCCGCTACAATCATTATCACACGAAAAGATGCAGCCTTAGAACCAATCGAAGCGTTTAGGAAGTTCACCGCATCATTACTGACACCGACCGACAAGTCAAAAATCGCCAGTACTGCCAGGAAAAGGACCAAAAACAAATAGAATGTTTCCATAAAGTGTTAAATGTATATTATTCTGGTTGCAAAATTCTTAATTGCCTGTTTCAATAAGATGTCACAGATATTACAAAACGGTTACAAGATAAGAAATGCAAAAGTTTCCTGCAGGTAAGGTTCTATTGATTCGATATTTAAGGGACAGGTATCAGCTGTCAATAGGAATGACGATAAACTAAAAAGGGCGCACCTGACCAGGCACGCCCTACTACATATCAGAAGTTTTAATCAAGCGCCGTAATTTCAAAGATATGGCTGGTTGTCTGCCGGGCAGAGAATACCCGTACTCCGACTTTCATCAGGTAATCACCCGAGTAAGTCTGTCCGTTAATGGCAGCCCCCGACTCCGTATCCGGCATCAGATTGATTTCCTCCACCTTATACATCTTGGCAGGATCTAATCCTTGCAACAGAACCGGATAGGTACTTTCAGCATAACGGGGATGAATATCATACGCATACAGAATGGCTTTCTTCTGGTTATCACCTACGTGCATTACAGCCATGTGTTCTGTATCATACGGAGATACCAGACGATAGAAATCTCCATTGAGGATAATCGGTTTCAACCGGTGATAATTAGCAACGGCTTCCTGGCAGAAAGTCAATTCATCTGCGTTCAGATCTTTCAGACCGATATCAAAGCCCATTTTACACATCATGGCAACATCGACACGAAACTTCACAGAAGTATTCTTATTCCAGCTGGTTACATGTGCACAAATAGCTTTCGACGGGAAAAATTGCGAGAAACCCCACTGAATAAACAAACGTTCAACCGGATCGGTATTATCACTTGCCCAGAATTCAGTAAAATATTTCAGAGCTCCATAATCACAGCGGGCTCCACCACCCGAACAGAGCATCATCGGCACAGCCGGATATTTGGCACGGATACGGTCCAACACCTTATATAATCCCCGTACATAATCTACATACAGTTGTTCCTGCTTATCTTTCAAATACGGAGAATAAATATTGGTAATCGGACTGTTGCAGTCCCATTTGAAGAAGGCAATTTCCGGATTCTCTGTCAACAGATTGTCCACTACGTCGAATACAAAATCCTGAACCTCCGGATTCGTAAGGTCGAGTACCAGCTGATTCCGATAATAATAAGTCTCCCGATTCGGCAGACGGATTATCCAGTCCGGATGTTTCTGCGCCAAGTTACTCTTCGGATTTACCATCTCCGGTTCAATCCAGATACCAAACTTAACCCCCGCTTTTTTAGCTTCTTTTACCAGGAAAGGAATTCCATCCGGTAGTTTGCTCTTCATTACCTGCCAATCTCCCAAACCGGCATGATCATCGTTACGAGGGAATTCATTTCCAAACCAACCGTCATCCAAAAGGAATAGATTGACGCCCAATGATTTTGCCTCAACCATCAGCGTACTGAGTTTATCTTGATCAAAATTAAAATACGTATTCTCCCAGTTATTCAACAGTGTCAACCGATCGCCTTTACCATCATATAACTGATAATTTCTGGCCCACTGATGAAAACTACGGCTGGCATCTCCTTTTCCTTCATCACTACGTGTAAAGATAAACTCAGGAGTGGTAAATGTCTCTCCCGCCTTCAGTTCATAATGCGAAGCGTATGGATTGATTCCTGAAATAACCCGCAGATTACCGACATTATCCACTTCGAAAGTAAAGCGGAAATTACCGGTCCACCCGATTGTTCCCAGCACCACTTCTCCCCGATGTTCTTCTGCCGGCTGTCCGAAACCCAGTTCAAAAAACGGATACACATGCATGGCAGCCCGTGTACCCAACTTGGTATCCAGAATCTTCTTGCCATACTGCAACTGCTGGGTTGTCATATTCATTTCCTTAGCCCAATCGCCATTGAACTCCGTCAGATAATAAGACGGACGCTCAAAATAAATAATTGACGATGCGTAGCGATTCAACCGGATCGGTTTCTTTTCCTGATGACTGATTTCCGTCCAGGTCTTGATCACATTTTCTTTCTTATAAGCGACATAATGCATTACCACCTGTAAGGGATACTGATTATCTTTCAAACGGATGATCGTTTCCGTCGCATTACTGTCAATTGCTTTTTGTTCAGAAGAGACATACGTGAGGATTGTACTCATGTTCCCATCCGCATGCGTGATACCTAAGGCCGGTTCAAAGAAATCTTCTGCACCCGAAGTCATATAAATCTCCCATCCCCGTTGTCCGGCACTTCCATCCGATCCACCTTTGGCAAAAGGAGAAAAATGTTCCAAATCTGTCTGATGCATTAACTTAGGTCCCAGATAGACCTGATACAAGCGTCCATTCGGAGCCTGACGATAAATCAAATCCGTTTCGTCGGTTGATATACGGATAACTTCTCCAGTTGATTCAGCCCTTACGGCAATATGCCAACCTGATATAAGCAAAATAAAAAGGATCAAATACTTTTTCATGATACGACCGGTAAATATTATAATTGATACCGACAAAGGTAGATAAAAAATCCCTGCCATCCGAATAGAACGACAGGGATTTCCTCTTTTTGAGATTCCGCGCTCACCTTTCGCAAGACTACGAGCGGAACATAAACTTTATATTACACTATTATTAATACTAACGCCACGTTTTCGCCTTCGCAGGGTACTTGCCTATTCCTTTCCCTCTACCCCGAAGGACAGAGCTCTGGTTGACTTGTGACTATTAACTCTATTTATTAACAACTTCCGCTTTCCCCCTCACGGGATACTTATTCGACCGGAAAACCGGCGGCGGAAAATTTATTTATTATGAATATATCTTTTTATCAGAGAGACGCGGCACGCCACGTCTCTACTGATTTTATAATTGTCAATTATCAATCGTCAATTGTCAATTATTTTACGACAACCTTGAAGCTTTCGCCATCAACTGATACAACTACGATACCAGCCGGAGCAGCGATGGTTGCGTTGTCTGAAGAAACTACTTCGTTAGCTACTACCTTACCTAAGATGGTGCTTACGATTACGTTCTTACCTTCAGCACCCTTCACTACTACAGCACCGTTAACACCTGCAACTACTACGTTGCCAGCAGCGATGTTTTCGTTAGCTGTTGGGTTTTCACCAGTAACATCAGCATTGACAATAAAGTCGTCAGCCAAATCATAGTTATTAACAACTACTGGAACACCATTGCAGATTTCAATCCAACCACGTGTAATAGTGTTTTCTGCTGTAGTATTGTAACGAGTTTCAATCTTCACAGCTTCACGAGCATTGTCAACATAACGGAATGCGAATGTGCAAACCTTATCGTCATTGTTGTTCAAATCGAATACACGACCAGTCTTCTTACCATCTTTTGTTAAGAACAATTTATTATCAGTACGGATACCATCAACGAAACCTAAACGGAACTTCACTTTAGAATCGAAAATGTAAGGATTTGACTTTTTATCAATTCCATAAGCAAATGCAGAATCAACCATATTTACTAAGAAACGACCTACTGTAGAGTCTGGCTCAATCAAATGATTCTTACTATCACGAACTTCTGGAATATATTCAGCATCAACACCTAATAAATACTGAGGTTTGAAGTTGTTTTCGATCGAACCATTTGAAGCTTCAGCCAAGATAGCAGCAGCCATATCTTTCACATCAGCAATATGATTAATACCTAAGAAGTTTGTACCGTTCTTACCTTGTTCATACAAGAAGTAGTTTTCAGCACCTACCGGAGATACTTTGATAGTATCTTGGAACCCTTCTAATGTCAAATATTCCGGAGTTTCGATATCAACTAAAGCAAAACGATCTTCGTTCTTATGCGTGTAGATATTAGCTGTATTGTCAACAGTTGCTTTGCCGACGTTGCCTTCCATCTTCATGCTATAACCACTCCATCCGTATCCACTATAGATTTTATATAAATTAGTTTCAATGAAGTTATCAGTAAAATCACCTGTCACTTGGGTATGACCGTTTGTGCAAGTTGGATATTGAATATCATAACAAGAAACAAGATTGTAGTTTCCATCAGCTTTTTTCTTCAATACGAAAGCTGAGTTAACATTATTGATCTTACCGTCACCTTTAATGACTACATTGAAATCTTCATGCGCATTTTCCGTGGTTTCGATCTTACTCAAGATGAACTTATGTTCACTATTGCTACCAGCAGTATATACAAGAGCTTTTTCAGAGAAATGATCAAACAATCTGAAGTGCTGGAACTGAACAGTATCTTTTACATTTGTAGATAAGTTACCATCCTTGTCATAGCCATAGTAAGTAGTATAATGCTGTAAAGTATCAACACCAGCAAAGCCATCATGAGAAGTATAGTCGTGCTTCAGCTCTTTCACACGGAATTCGATAGCCTCAGTCTGATCTTCAGTCAAGATAACCTCATCATCCGCATTCTTACCAACATACATGGTAGCACCCGTTACACCATTCTTCAATGTAATGTACTTACCTTCCAATTCTTTTACTGCATCCTCATAACGAGCGTAACCAGCTTCTGTGAAGCTCTTATAGCTACCATCTGCTTGTTTACCAACTTTAGAAGCTGCCTCAGTGATGTTGATAGCATATCGCAATTGAGAATTTGCATCTGTTGCATATTTGCTGCTCCATACAGTATAGTTATTATTGCCGTTGTCACGAATTACCCAATAATTACCCAAACCATCCGTATAACCCAAGTTCCAGTTAATGCCAGATTCACGGTTTGTGAAACCATAATTGTTTTCGTCAACATAATAAGGCAACCATTCACCTTCCGGAGCATTCAGCATAACTTCGCCTTCAGGATCGAATTCGCTTAGGAAATTATCTAATTCTCCATTAGAAATGGCATCCGGAGATAATGATTTACCCTGATTAGTAATATTCCAAACCTTACCCGCAAAATCTTTGAAGTCAACGATGTTGCTTGCGCCGAAACGAACATAAGGTAATTCTTTAGCATCGTCTTGAGTTAAACGATCGTTAGCTTCAGTGTTTGCAATAATAGTTAAATAGCTCTTACCATTCACTTCAGCGACGAACAAACGTACACCATCTGTGTAACTATCTGTTACCATTTTACCTACTTGAGCATCCGGCATTGAAACGATCAAAGAATCGCCATAAGCCTGAGCAAAATCGTATGTCTTTTCGATTTTGAAAGTTGCATTTTTAGCCAAGCCCTTACTTACATACTCTGTTTGGAATGTATGTGCGCTAACCAATTCAAATTGATAACCTTTATAAGCATCTTTACCATTCAAATCAGAGTTAGTACCACCCCAAAGAGCATCTGTCAATACGATATACTTATCTCCGCTCTTTAAATAGAATTCTTTTACTTCTGAATTGGTAGATTTCCCATCTGTTGCATCAACAGCAGTTAGTTTACCAGCAAACACATTACCGAATCCTTTTTCAGTTACAGCCCAGTTTTCAAATTCTTCGTAATCTTTCTTACCACTCTTACCGATTTGGATCTGGAAACCATTCTGTAATTCAGCATTCAGATCTTTAACAGAGATTGGATATTCACTAATTTCCTTGTTGTCAAAGCCATCAGCCTTTTTATTTTCAACAACTATTGACCAATCTCCATCCTTGGTCTGTCCACCAACAGCCAAATAATAAGGAGTTTTACCATCCATGTAATACAAAGCATTGTAATCCAAGCCTGATGTATTATCTTGAGATGCACACTGGAACCACTCAATCTTTGTAACTTTCTTTCCTTCTTTATGTTCATAAAAAAGAACATCTCCGTTTGCATTTTTCAACTGATACAAAGTGGTATTCACATCTCCTTCACCTTTCTTTGTACTAATTGTCCAATAAGCACTCTTATCGCCTTCCTTCGCGTCACCGGATACCCAAACGGGTTCACCTTTTTTATTTACAGACAAGTAATAATTGCCTGTTCCAGTCCAATTTGGATTAGGAGTTTTATTCCAATCCCCCGACTTTTTAATTTCGAAATACTTTCCAGTATTCAGAACTCCTGTTGTACTCTTACTCCAGTTCTCCGCATTGGCAGTACTAAGTACTCCTCCTGCCAGCAACAAGCTAGCCATTAAAGTAGAAAACTTTTTGTTCATAATGAATAAAATTAAATAGTTAATTAAAAGGATAATTCAACCAATTAATTTTACGAAGGGATTAAGAACGAACCCGGCTTTGGTTATTTTCGATTCATTTCAGAAAGGAGATAAAAAAAGCGCGAGCTCGCTATTATTTAACTGGAGGCTCTGGAAACTGCCCGTGTTGTAATAATAGAACAAGCCCGCGCTTTATACGATATAATATAATCTACCTATAGATGGTAGATACTTCTATATACGTAGTCAGCGCAAGCATTTACTGTCCATTATCCCACAACACTAAAAATTTTCCAGATTTCCAGTTAGGAATAATCTTCGTAAAATGCTTACATTAAATATGTATGAAACCGCATCTCGCAGACCGCTGTCCGCTACGGATTCGATGCAAAGATAAAGAGGATTTCCGAATCAACAAGGAAAAACTCATATTATTTTTCCAAATCAGGTGATTAAAGGACAAAACAAGGTTGTTTCATGTATGTAATCCCCATTTTCTTGAATAAACCTCTATAGCGATAATCTCTATTGAACTATAGAGACAACCTCTATCGAACAGTAGAGGTTACCTCTATCGGGCAGTAGAGCCAATCTCTACCGATCAGTAGAGACGACCTCTATCGACCAATAGAGGATATATCTCATTGGAGGTGCTGCGCCTCCAGCCTATCATAGCAGAAAATCAGGCACAGATTCCACCGTTTTTTAACCGTGTTCCGTGCCTAATATATATATGTCGGTATTTTTAACAACACCGTTTGAGGCGCAGCACGCTACGCCTCTACTTACATCTCTTTATAAACTCTCGATTTCCTCGTCAGATAAGCCCGTACATTGCTTAATGAATTCAACGGAAGCTCCGTTCTGTTTCATCAGGCGGGCGGTTTTAAGTACGCCTCTCTCTTCACCAATGCTATACCTTCTTTTCGCCCTTCTTCTTTCCCTTCTCTCCTTGCCGTCGTAACAACATTCTCATTATCCCGGTATATTTTCAGGGCTTCCTCGTATTCAGCCCGTTCCTTCTTGTTCATATTGGCGATGCGTGCCAATTCCTCCAAGCGAACAAACAACGCTTTCTGACCTTTGAATGATAAATGTTCCAACTGTTCCATGTACTTCAAATTATATAACAGACCTTGCGACAGTAGAGGCGCAGCGTGCTGCGCCTCCAGCCTATTGTAACAGAAAATCAGGCACGGATTACGCAGATTAACACGGTAAATATTTATTTTAAACCGTGTTTTCCGTGTCATCCGTGCCTAATATATATGTCGGTATTTTTAACAACACCGTTTGAGGCGCAGCACGCTACGCCTCTACAATATATATCAAGAAAGATTATTTTGCCCTAATAGCAGGATATGTAAATTTAGGAATAAATAGGAAATGAGCAAGCTAAATAAGAATTCATTTCTACAAAACACCCGATTTCGAGTATCGTCAAAAGCCGGCGTAAATGGATAAATTCCCGGCGTGTTTTGATCAAAACATAGGCATGAATTTAGAGAAACATAGGCATGAATTTGGGAAAATACCTTACATACCCCATATCCGATTTTCTTTTATACCCTTCACACACACCCTTATCTATCTCTTATTCTGCGTTTTCCTGTGAAGGATGTGAAGGCACATCCTTTACGCCTACTGGAGGCGCAGCACGCTGCGCCTCTACTTAGCGATTCACCCTTGAATCACCAAAACCAACAGAGATACAAATAGATAGAAAAATAATGAAAGATCGTTTTTCGAATTTATCAGTAGATGAAATAAGGACTTCTTAAAAACGAAAACAAACTAACGAGAATCGAAAATGATTCTCGTTAGTTTCGCTTTTAATTCCTACTAGGAATGATTCAAAACACGCCGGCTTTTGATGAATTCCCGGCGTGTTTTGATCAAAAGCCGGCGTATTTTGAGAAGCTTCTATAATTCAAACGGATCATACGGAAAAAGGACCACTTCACCGGCTTGCAAAGAAGCTTGTACATCGATCAGACGCTGGTTAGAACTTCCCCGGAATAACAAATCCTCATCTTTCTGGGATTCGATAAACGGACCGTCCACCAACACGTCAATCTGTTCGAGCAAGGCTTTCTGATCCGGCATTTTCACAAGGTTTTCAAACAGATAACCGGTATAACACCAGATATTCTTATGACTCTTCTCCTTGATGGCTTGAGCCAGTTCGGTAAAACCTTTTGCCTGATACATCGGATCTCCGCCACTGAAAGTAACATTGGCGAACTCATCAGCCAGTACGCGTTCCAGGATTTCTTCGGTTTCCATGGCTTGTCCGTTCCCTTGATTCCACGACTCCGGATTATGACAGCCCGGACAACGGTTTGGACAACCGGCACAATAAATAGTAGTCCGGAAACCCGGACCATCTACCGTCGTATCTTCTAAAATATCTAATACCGAGATCATCTTATTCTCCTTTGTCTGTATGCGTGACACGATCTTTCAATTCAGCCAGTTTGGCTTTGTTCCAGCGGTCTGTTGTTCCAACCAGATAACCGGTAATACGCTGCAACTTATCCAAGTGCTTGCTGCCACACTTCGGACATACTTCCAACTCGGCTGCAGAGTTTTCATAACCGCAATCCAGACAACGATTCCGGTTATGGTTTACGGAGCCGTAACCGATATTATATTTATCCATCATATCCACCACCTGCATGATCACTTCCGGATTATGGGTTGCGTCTCCATCCATTTCTACATAGAAAATATGTCCACCGCGAGTCAGATCATGATACGGAGCTTCTATTTCCGCCTTATGACGGGCACTACATTTATAATATACAGGGACATGGTTGGAGTTGGTATAATAATCGCGATCGGTAATTCCCGGCAACACACCAAACTGTTTGCGGTCTTTTGCCGTAAACTTACCGGAAAGTCCTTCCGCCGGAGTAGCCAATACACTGTAATTATGCTGATACTGCTCGGAATACTGATTAGCGCGATCACGAATGTAAGTAACAATCTTCAAGCCCAATGCTTGCGCAAAGGCATCTTCGCCATGATGTTTACCGGTCAATGCGACCAGACATTCTGCCAAACCAATGAATCCAATGCCTAATGTTCCTTGGTTGATCACAGAAGCGATCGTATCATTCGGTTTTAATTTCTCGCATCCCAGCCAAAGAGAAGACATCAGCAACGGGAATTGTTTGGCAAAAGCCGTCTTCTGGAATTCCATCCGCTCATGCAACTGTCGGGCTGTTACGTCCAGCATATAATCCAGTTTGGAGAAGAACATAGCAATACGTTCGTCCTGATTTACTATAGACATACATTCGATCGCCAGACGAACAATATTAATAGTCGAGAACGACAGATTTCCACGTCCGATAGATGTTTTCGGACCAAAGCGATTTTCGAACACACGAGTACGGCAACCCATCGTCGCAACCTCATGCAAATAACGCTTCGGATCGTCGGCTTTCCACTCATCGCTCTGATTAAACGTAGCATCCAGATTCAGGAAATTCGGGAAAAAGCGACGGGCAGTCACTTTACAAGCCAACTTATATAAATCATAATTCCGGTCATCCGGCAAATAACTGACACCACGTTTCTTCTTCCAGATCTGGATCGGGAAAATGGCCGTTTCCCCGTTTCCTACACCTCGATAAGTACTTTTCAGTAACTCCCGAATGATACAACGACCTTCGGCCGATGTATCTGTTCCGTAATTGATAGAACTGAACACCACCTGATTACCTCCTCTCGAATGGATGGTATTCATATTATGGATAAAGGCTTCCATAGATTGGTGTACGCGGCTGACCGTACGGTTCACGGCATGCTGCAAGATGCGTTCATCACCAGTCAAACCTTCCAAAGGCTTATCCAGATAATCATCCAACGGAGCCTGATACAAATGTGAATAATCATTCCCCGCCAACTGTTCCAACACCTTGATTTCTTCAATCAAACTATAGCGGACATACGGAGCGAGGTAAAAGTCGAAAGCCGGAATAGCCTGTCCGCCGTGCATTTCATTCTGAGCCGTCTCCAACGAAATACAACCTAAAATACTAGCTGTCTCAATACGTTTCGCCGGACGAGACTCACCATGTCCTGCCGAAAAACCATCTCTCAGAATCCGATCCAACGGATGTTGTACACAAGTCAGGCTCTTTGTCGGATAATAATCCTTATCGTGAATATGCAGATAATTATTCTCAACAGCCGTTCTCACTTCTTCGCTCAGCAGATAATCATCCACAAACGGCTTGGTCGTTTCGCTGGCGAACTTCATCATCATACCGGCCGGCGTATCCGCATTCATATTAGCATTCTCGCGGGTAACATCGTTCGACTTGATATTGATAATCTCCAGAAACATATCCCGTGTCTTTGCTTTCCGGGCAATGCTTCGCTGATTCCGATAAGCAATATATTTCTGAGCTACATCCTTGCGGCTGCTGTTCATAAGTTCCATTTCTACAGCATCCTGTATATCTTCCACCGTCATTTGAGGCGCACCTTTAAAAGAAATGCGGTCCGTTATTTGGCGGATCAGTTGCATATCTTCTCCCATCTGGGTATGCAACATAGCTTTTCGAATAGCCGTAGCTATCTTTTCCTCGTTGAAACCAACGATACGTCCGTCTCGTTTGACTACTGTCTGAATCATGTCTTACTCGATTAAAAAATCTATTGAAATAAACTTCGACAAAGATAGTTTCATTCTCCATAGATTTTCATTTCGGAAAACTTTTAGATGGTTAAATTTTGTCAATCTCCTAATATTCAGAATAAAATAAAACCTTTTGGGAAAACTTTATTTTAACAATGAAAATTTTGTTTTCCCAAAAGGTTTTATATAGGATTTATCTTTTTACTATTTTCTTCCATTAAATTCCTTGACGGCATCAAACATCGCCAAGATATTTTGAGGAGGAACATCCGGTAAAATATTATGAACGGTATTAAATACAAAACCACCGCCGGCCGACATAATTTCCAAACGTTCCAATACTTGTTCGCGCACTTGTTCGGGCGTTCCGTTATTCAACGTGCCGACAGTTTCTACACCACCGCCCCAAAACGTACAGTCTTGTCCGAATTCTTTCTTCAGAAATTCCGGTTCCATTTGACGGGCATTCGTTTGTACCGGATTGAAGATTTCAATACCTGCCTCAATCAAATCAGGCATCAACGAAGAGATCGAACCACAAGAATGGATAAAGGTATGCATTTGGCTATGCGTCTTCACATAATCGCACAGCTGTTTGTGCCGAGGTTTAAACAACGAGCGGTAAGTATCTACATCCATAAACGGACCGGAAGTCATACCCAGGTCGTCACCAAAGCGAATAATATCCACAATATCACCAACCGAGTCACAAACTTTAGCCAGCGTTGCCAAATGTCTTTCCAACAATTGATCCAGCATCCGGGCTACCTGATCCGGCTCACACAATAAATCCATCAGGAAATTATCCATCCGTCGCAAGAAAGTTCCCCATTCAAACAGGTTACAACCACAGACAATCATCAAAGCTTTGTCTGTTGATGCTCTCAGCTGAAGTGTTTTTTCTCGCAGGGTTTTCCAAAAATCCGGATCTTGAGCATGATCCCACGGACTATGTACATAACGAGACCAGAGTACGCGTCCCATTTCTTCGTCCAACGTATCATAATTCTCCGGAAATCCATTGATATAAGGGAAGTAAGACTGATCAAAGAATGTCGCACCCTGAGGCATCAATGCCAATAATCGTTTTCCATCCTCATCATAACAGTGATAGGAACCGTCGGCTTGTTTTACCGGATTGAAATGAATCGGATAAAAAGCTTTATCTCCATTGGCCAGGATTGTTTCGTGCCAATCTTTCTCTTCCGTATTAAACGCACGTCCGATATCCAATACATCAACCCCAAAACGATCGATGATCGACATATCCGGTTGTGCCAGTTGTTGTACAACATCATAGATCTGTACCGGAAGATCAGTTCTTCCGATAGCCTTTAACAAATTAGAATAAGCAATAGCCGATATACCTGAACTCGGTGTAGAACCCAAATCAACCGGTACCTGATCGGGCTGTTTATGTGCAATCGCAGCCAATACTCTTTCTCTTGAATTCATAACGAAAATGATTTAATATCTACTTTTAATCAAGCTGATAACTTAACTCTCGATTTATCCTTCCCCACTCATGCCTATGATGAAAGAAGAAACAACCAAAATAAATAACCCAGCATACATCCACCGGTAAATAGAAGGTGTTGCGACTTTCCATTCTCCGCGATATAATCCCCATAATGTGGCAAAAACAATGGTCAGAGACATTAATATTCCCCAAGCCGTAAATGAATACGTACCCATCATACTCTTTCCCATTCCATAGAAAATCATATTGACAAACCACAAGAAGCCGGCCAATCCACTAAACAGATAATTCGCAGAGAGTGATATTTCCTTCGTCCGGACAAATAAGGATAAAGTTCCGTTCTGTTTGGCCATCACCAAGCACCAGACCAATGTAATACAGAAAGAACCAAAGAACAATACCGTAAAGATCGGTAACGTCAGAAACAGGCTGTCTGTTCCGGAATCAGCAAAAGCAGCAGCTATTTCTCCGCCCTGTTCTATGCCTAAAGCCTGAGAAGCTCCGGTAACGCCCACGAAAAGAGCCAGTAATAATCCTTTCGTAAAGTTGAGTTCCGAATCAGCTCCTGCCATCAGTTTATCTTTCTGATAACCAGCATACGCACTGACGGCAACGCCCAACGCGGCAATCAGCAAGCCTATCAATAACAATGTCCCGCCAGATTGCTGCATCATGACAGACAATCTGCCATCTAATAAAGGAGGAACTATCGTTCCGAAAACCATCATTAAGCCCAAGGAGAGCATAAATCCTAATGAAACGCCCAAATAACGCAAGGACATACCAAATGTCAGATTACATATTCCATAGGCAATACCCAATAGAAAAGTCTTCAACAACGTCCCTGTTCCACAAGCCGCCAACGAACCGATAAAGTCTGAACAGAATATAAAACAAGACAGAATCGGGACAAGTACATACCCAAACAAGCTATAAATTAGCCAATAATTCTCCCATTTCCATTCTTTTGTCTTTTCAAAAGGCATGGAAAAACTCCCGGAAGTGAAAGCGCCGATGGCTATAATTCCAATTCCGGCCAACAAAGTCGTGTCCATTTATAAAATCTTAATCCAAGTGAAATACCTCTTCCATTTCAGCCCACCATTCTCCTTCTTTACGGGTAGCTACCGGATCCTGACAAGGATTACATAATTTCCACCATTCTTGTGTGGTGGGATCGGCAGCCATCTTCTTCATATCCGCTTCATAATCGTTACCAACATACTCATAATAACTGTAAAGCATCCCATCTTTGTAGTAAATTGAATAGTTGCAGATGTTGCAAGCTTTGATCATTTCCAATACGCCCGGCCATACATTTGCATGAAGGCGTTTGTACTCTTCCAGTTTTTCAGGTCTTACCCCAATAATACTTCCTACTCTTTTCATGATAATTAAGTTTAAGTGATTCAGTTGCAAAGCTACAAAATAAATCGATGGATCCATAATTCAAAATACGAGTATATTTTGTCTTTTTCCGTTATTTATCCTGATTCTCACATCTTTCGAAAAAGACTTTTGCATTTGTTACTGTATGGGTTTATTGGTATCTTTGGCAACAAAAACATCAGAAACACATGAAAGCTTTATTTTCCACCCAACGAACAAGCAGACAGCTCTTCTTATTGGTTCTGCTGATTGCCATCGGCAGTCTGTTGTCTTCTTTATTCGGACTGGGTTTGTTCCAGCTCATCTGCGGAACTTCTACCGGAATGGAACAGCATCCGGATATGATGCGCCTGTTTCAATTCATTACGGCTGTCGGAACCTTCCTGCTTCCTGCCTTGCTTACGGCCTGGCTATGCAGTGATCAGCCGAAAGCCTATTTAGGATTAAACGGAATACCCGACGGACGATTGGTGATCCTTGTCGTTGCCGGCATGATCCTTCTCAATCCGGTTATCAGCCTGACGTCTATGCTTAATGAAAGCATGCAACTACCGGCTTGGGCTGCTCCTCTTGAGAATTGGATGCGGCAACAGGAAGATTTGGCCTTGCATTTCACCAACCTGCTAATCGAAGGCGAAGGCATTTCTCCCCTATTCACCAATCTGATTGTTATAGCCCTGACGGCTGCTATCTGCGAAGAATTCCTCTTCCGTGGTACTTTACAGCAGATCATCGGACGCTGGACAACCAACCAACACGCCGTTGTCTGGATTTGTGCCATTCTTTTCAGTGCTTTCCACCTGCAGTTCTACGGATTCATTCCGCGTATGATCCTGGGAGCTTACTTCGGTTATCTGATTATCTGGACCCGGAATATATGGCTGCCGGTTCTGGCGCATTTCTTCAATAATGCCGTCAGTGTTATCGCCATGTCGGACAGTGAATGGAAAGAGAGTGAATGGGTCAGCGGCAAGATTTCGGATGCTCACTTGTGGCCTTATATAGGTATGGCGGTCTTAGCATTGATCGGCTTTGCCTTTATCATCCGATATATCCGGAAACTCAGCATTGATGCCTGAGAAATTATCAGCTCCTAAAAAGAATATAAAAGGCAGAATCGGTAAAAAGAAGACCGGTTCTGCCTGATTTTTTATCGTTCCACCCTTGTGGAACGACCGTTTCACCTAGGTGGAACGATCGTATCACAGCCGTGGAACGATCGTATCACCCGGGTGAAATGATAAAAAGCCAATATGATTTGATTATAAATCTTTCTTTCGAAGGACGAAATCCCTACCCAGATATTTTTCCCTAACAATCTCGTTTTCGGCCAATTGTTCTGCCGTTCCTTGAAACAGTACCTTTCCTTCAAACAACAGATAAGCACGATCGCAGATACTCAATGTTTCATATACATTATGATCGGTAATCAAAATACCGATATTCTTATGACGCAAACGCGCCACAATCGTTTGAATATCCTGTACTGCAATCGGATCGACACCGGCAAAAGGCTCATCCAGCATGATAAACTTCGGATTGATGGCCAGACAACGGGCAATCTCTGCACGACGACGCTCACCACCCGACAAACGGTCGCCCAAATTCTTCCGAACCTTCTGCAAACCAAATTCCGAAATCAAGCTCTCCAGTTTTTCCCGCTGATATTCTTTCGTTGTATTGGTCATCTCCAATACTGAACGGATATTATCTTCTACAGTCATTTTGCGGAAGATGGAAGCTTCCTGTGCCAAATACCCAATTCCGTTGCGCGCACGCATATATACCGGGAACTTGGTTATTTCCATATCGTTCAGAAAGATTTTACCTTCGTTGGGCGTAACCAATCCTACTGTCATGTAGAAGGTTGTTGTTTTGCCAGCGCCATTCGGACCTAACAACCCGACAATCTCGCCTTGTTTGACATTGATCGATACATGATTTACGACCGTACGCGCCCGGTATTTCTTCACCAAGTCTTCCGTACGAAGTACCATTTGTTGATTTTCAGCCATCGTTCTCATTTGTTTTGTGCAAAGAAACAGAAATAAATCATGCCAAACAACACTTCCATACCGGATATTTCCCTAACTTTGCCCTCTGCAACAAAAGAAATTCGAGTAAAAATGATAAAAGCATTACATCAAGTAGGAGAATATGTCATGCTGATGCGGAAAAGCATCACCATTCCCGACCGCTGGAACATGTTCTTCAAGCAACTTGTCAAAGAAATTTACAAACTAGGTGTTGATTCTCTTTGGATTGTGGTTATCATCTCCGTATTTATCGGAACGGTAATTGCCATTCAGATCTCATTAAACATCAGTTCACCGCTGATTCCGAAGTTTACCATCGGTTATACTACACGTGAAATTATCTTGCTGGAGTTTTCTTCCTCCATCATGTGTCTGATTCTGGCCGGAAAGGTAGGAAGTAACATTGCTTCCGAAATCGGAACCATGCGTGTAACCGAACAAATTGATGCGATGGAAATCATGGGTGTCAACTCGGCCAACTTCCTGATTCTTCCTAAAATGGTTGGAATGATGGTATTTATTCCTGTACTGGTTATCTTCAGTATGTTTACCGGTATCTTGGGTGGTATTGCAGCCAGTTATTCTTCAGGAACGAACATGACTCCGGCTGCTTTCGAATATGGTTTGCAATTCTATTTCAACCAGTTCTATATCTGGTATTCTATTATCAAATCGGTGGTTTATGCCTTTATCATTTCTTCCATAGCCGCCTACTTTGGATATAATGTGAAAGGAGGAGCACTTGAAGTTGGTAAAGCCAGTACCAATGCCGTCGTGATGAGTAGCATCATGATTCTGCTGGCCGACGTAATATTAACGAACTTAATGTTGACTTGATCATGATTGAAGTAAAGAACATTACCAAATCATTTGAAGGCCGTCCGGTATTGAAAAATATCAGTACCGTATTTGAAGACGGAAAAACCAACCTGATCATCGGACGAAGCGGATCAGGAAAAACTGTAATGATCAAGAACATCATCGGATTGATGCGTCCGGACAGCGGACAAATCCTGTATGACGGTCGTGACCTTACGTTGATGAATAAAGAAGACCTGAAGATTCTCCGGAAAGAAATGGGAATGCTTTTCCAGGGCTCGGCGTTGTTTGACAGCATGACGGTGCTCGAGAACGTCATGTTTCCCTTGGATATGTTCTCGAAAGCCAGCACCAAAGAAAGACAAATGCGCGCTGAATTCTGTCTGGACCGTGTAAACCTGTCGGAAGCCGGTCATCTTTATCCATCGGAAATCAGTGGAGGTATGATGAAACGAGCCGCTATTGCCCGTGCCATCGCCTTAAACCCGAAGTATCTGTTCTGCGACGAACCCAATTCCGGACTCGATCCTAAAACATCTTTGGTGATCGACGATCTGATTCACGACATTACTATTGAGTTCAACATGACAACCGTTATCAATACACACGATATGAATTCCGTTATGAATATCGGAGATAATATCGTATTCATCAAAGAAGGTGTCAAAGAATGGCAGGGAACAAAAGAAGACATCATTACGTCAGACAATCAGGCATTAAATGACTTTATCTTCGCATCCGATCTTTTCCGCAAGGTAAAGAAAATGGAAGTAGAAGAGCTGAAAGAAGGACATAAATTGTAACAAGCCACAAAAGGGTGTGCCTTCACACCATTCACAGCAAATAACAGAATATGAACAAAATAGGAGCGTGAGTGAAGGGTATAAACAAAAATCGGATATGGGTAAATGAATTCTTATTTTTACCTGCTCATTTCATACTACTATTCTTAAATTTGCCCATCCTGCTATTGGGGCAAAATAATCTTTCTTGATATATATTGTAGAGGCGCAGCGTGCTGAGCCTCAAACGGTGTTGTTAAAAATACCGACATATATATTAGGCACGGATGACACGGAAAACACGGTTTTAAATAAATATTTACCGTGTTAATCTGCGTGCCTGATTTTTCTGCTACGATAGGCTGGAGGCGCAGCACGCTGCGCCTCTATTGTCGCGAGGTCTGTTTTGAAGATGATCGCTATAGAGGCTTATTCAGGAAAATGGGGATTACATACATGAAACAACCTTGTTTCGTCCTATAATCCATATATTTTGGAAAATAATATGAGTTTTTCCTTGTTGATTCGGAAATCCTCTTTATCTTTGCATCGAATCCGTAGCTGACAGCGGTTGGCGATGACGCGGATCATTTACTTATTGTAAGCATTTTACGAAGATTATTCCCTTGTTGAAAATCGGCAAAATTTTTAAGCGTGGTGGAATAGTGGACAGTAAATGCTTGCGCTGGTTACGTATATAAATATCTGCCATTCTGCGGTGGATTGTATTATATCGTATAAGGCGCGGGCTGTTGTTCTATTATTACCATGCGGGCGTTTGCCGATGCCTCAACATAAATGATAGACGACAAGCCCGCGCTTTTTTTATGTTTCGATATAACCAAAGCCGGGTTTCTCCTTTCTCAACTACTCTTCGTGAAATTAATTGTTGAATTATCCTTATTAATAACATTAATTAATTTCATTATTATGAACAAAAAGTTTTCTACATTGATGGCCGGCTTATTGCTGGCTGGTGGAGTGTTCAGTACTGCGAATGCCATGAATTTGACTGAAGCAGAAGCTGGACGCTACTATCAGATCAAACAGACTGGTACTTGGAACTCTACAGGCTGGACTGTACCAACAGGCAACGATTTTGGAACTTATATGTGGTACTACAATGAAGACTCTAAAAGAGTTGAAATGGTAAATACAGTTCCAACTGGTAAAGAAGATAATTCTTATTGGAGAATTGATGAAAAAGATGGTTACTATACATTTACAAGCAAAAGTGGAAAGGTGTTCACTGTAACTGTAGGCGATGCAACTATCTCTAAATTTAAGATGGGCGGATATTGTCAACAAGATGGAGTTGATATAAATCCATTATACTTTGATTTAGATGATAAAGTAGAAGGAAATTCTCATTATGTAAATTGTATTGATGAGAGTGGCGAATTTCCATTAGTAGGTGCTACTGACGCTGCTCGTGGTTTCGATGCAACACCTGTTCCTGCTACTGAATTCTCTGCTGACGATTTGAACGCTTTCTTAGGTGCTGAAGTTGGTTTCAAGATGACTATCGGTTATTTGAAAGACAACAAAGCTGATAAGTACACAGCTTACGAAGGTTTGGAAGGAAATCCGTTCGATGGCCTGTTGTATGCAGATGATACAAAGATGTCTGACGGTTACAAACTGCGTAAAGGTGGTAAAGACGGTGATATTATCGTATTGCTGAATGACAATTACAACAAGCAGAATGCCGATGTTATTAAGGGAGTAAACGGCTACAAGTTTGCAACAATGACTCCGGAAGCATTCAATTTGCAGGTACAAAGAGATAATGCTCAAACGGATGCGACTAAGAAAGTAATCAAGTCTTATAAGTTCCAGATTTCTCAACAGGTTGGTTCTAATGACTTGGAAGTGGCTATCGGTAACAATATGGAGTTGATCGTTTCTAAGTTCGGAACTCAAACTGTATTGACTACTGCCGCAAGCAAGAAGGATGGCGAAGCTACTTACAACAATGCTACAAATAAAACTTACGTTCGTTTGGGTGGTAACAACTTGGTTGACATGACGAAGTTTGCCGGTAAAGTTTACTATTCATTCATCAACGAAGACGGTGAAGTCGCTGGTGCTAATTGTAACGAATTTAAGACCGCTATCACTGATTACTTGCGTAAAAATGCCCAGGCAAACATGCCGGAAGGTCAGTGGGTATTGACATCTGTAAAAGATGGTGAAGCTACTTTCTCTAACCGTGAAAGCAAACAGACATTCACTATCGAGTTGAATAAATTCTATACAACAGAAGAAGCAGGTGTATATGAAATCAACGGAGAATTGTACACAATCAATACAGTTGCGATGGCTGATGCCGATAAGGGTTATGCCGACTTCGGTAACACTATTTTAAAGCATTACACAATCGGTGTTTATTCTCCAGTATGGGGTGGTGTTGCCAACTTCGTAGAAAATCATGCTTCTGCTAATCACCAGATTGGTTTGGATATTGAGGATGCTACTGTTTGGAAGTTGTCAGCCAATGATACAGAGGCTAAATTCAGCCCGATTACAGATGCAAAGACTGAAGAAACTGACTCTGTATATGTAATCAACGACTATGTTCTGTGGAATACAACGAATAAGGTATATGATACAAAGCAAGACACTTTGAAAGTTGTTTCATACATGATCCAAAATGCTGAAAACGGAGAATACATGGCTTATGCCAATGCTTCTGATAAGAAATTCTATACTTGCAAGAAGAGCGAAGCCCAAGCATTTGCTTTCAAGAAAGTAGGCGATTCTTACAATATGGTAGAAGTTGTTCTTCATGACGGAACTACAGGTGCTAAGATCGAAGGTGGTAAAGTATATGGCGGCGATTCAGCAAACAAGGGATTGTTGAACAAAGTTTCTTGCATCTACGATCGTGTTGAAAACGATTTGATTCGAGTTTCAACAGGTGACATCAACTTGTATCGCCGTGTTAAGAATGGTATGGATACCATCTCTATCTATCGTGCAGAAAATGCTTCTCAGCTGTTGTTCGAAAAAGAAACATTCTTAGGTTGGGCAAACGATAATCAATTCGACTTTGCTCCGGCTATGTTAGCTGATACAGCCTATGTAGAAGAAGGTGCTATCCGTCCGCAGTATATGTTGGTAGTTGGTAAACCGATTTCTATCACAAAGGGTACTCAGGAATTATGTCCGATCTGCGGCAAACCTGAATGCGAACATTCAAAAGCAACTTACGATACAGTAGAAGGTCGTTACTTGGTTAACTTGAAAGATTCTGCTATCGCATTCGATGCTAAGAATATCCATGCAGTCAATCCGTACATGAATACTGAAAAGTATTATCGTTTAGGTTTCGTACCTGCTAAGCGTGTCAACAAGACTTTGACCATCACTTCAACTGGTAAGGAATTGAACATCGGTACTCCGGATTACAATGAAGCTAAATTTGCATTCAAATATGTAAACGAAGCAGAAGGTACATTCAAGATCGAAACAGCAGACTTCGCAAGAACTGGTGCAGACAGAGGTAAGATGTTGGAAAATCCGGGTTACTTGAAGACTATGAACGGTGTAATCGTAGTTGTAAGCGATGAAAAGGATGCAGACATCTTCAATATGAACGAAGACGAACATCGTAATCCTACTGCCAACGAATCAATCAACGCTGCTAACGTAGTAGTTGCAGGTGTAAACGGTGCTATCGTAGTGAAGGGTGCAGAAGGCAAGAATGTTATCGTAAGCACAATCTTAGGTAAGGTGGTTGCTAACGAAACAATCGCTTCAGACAACGCAACTATCGCAGCTCCGGCTGGTATCGTAGTTGTATCAGTTGACGGCGAAAGCTTCAAGGTAGTCGTAAAATAATTGACAATTGACGATTGATAATTGACAATTATAAAATCAGTAGAGACGTGGCGTGCCGCGTCTCTTACTGATAAAAAGAAATTCATAATTGAATAAATTAATTGTTTATCCACCAACCGGCAACGGTTTGCAGAGTATCCCGCGAGGGTGAAAGTGGAATAGTTAATTAAAAGAGTTAATAGTCACACATCTTTGTTTTGCAAAGATAAGTATCTCGTGAGAGTGAACAAGTGGCATTAGTATTAATAATAGTGTAATATAAAGTTTGTTCCGCCCGTAGCCTTGTGAAAGGTGAGCGCGGAAGTTCTAAAAAAGGAAATCCCTGCGGTTGTTATAGCCGTGGGGATTTTTTGTTCTTATTTTCGTTTGTATCGTTCTTTTGGCTTGACCCAAAAGAACCAAAAGGTCAAGGCTTACACTCCGAAGGCCGAATCAATTGAAAATTGACAATTGATAATTGAAAATGCTCTCTTCTGAAAAATTCAGAAGCACCAACTTTTCAAAGGCGGAGCTTTTGGCTCACGCAGAAGCACCAACTTTTCAAAGGCAGAGCTTTTGACTCACGCAGAAGCTCCAACTTTTCAAAGGCAGAGCTTTTGACTCACGCAGAAGTACCAACTTTTCAAAAGCAGAGCTTTTGACTCACGCAGAAGTACCAACTTTCCAAAGACAGAGCTTTTGACTCACGCAGAAGTACCAACTTTTCAAAGGCGGAGCTTTTGACTCACGCAGAAGGGTCCAAAATTAAAAAGCAGGGCTTCCGAACTTTTCAGTAACCCTGCTTTTCTAACAACATTCGTTATGATCTGACAGATTTTAATTCATTTCCTTTTCTGCAAGCGGAAAGAGATCCACCCTAAGTACAACAAACATAAGAGTAATAAAGACAAACCTGCCACCTGTCCCAAGGCATCCGACAATACGCCCATCAACGGAGTAATCAAGGCTCCTCCTGAAACACCCATGATCATCAATGCCGAAATCTCATTGTCGCGTTCCGGCAGATGTTGCAAGGCATACGAAAAGATAATCGAGAATACATTGGAACAAGTTAATCCTACTACCACCACCAGGATGGAAATCCATAACAGGCTATCGACAAGCAATAACAGGATGAACCCGACAATAGCGATTCCCATACTGTATTGCATAAAACGATCAGACGCAATCCTTGCCAATAAAAAGGCACCCACAAACGAGCCGATGGTTCGGGCCGAGAAATAAAGGCTACTGCCCAAGCCGGCTTCACTCACTGACATACCGGTTTTCTCCATCAGTAACTTGGGAATCGTCGTATTCAAACCTACATCAATCCCGACAATAAAGAGAATACCCAAGAATAACATCACGATATATCGGTCCTTGAATAACGAGCAGACCGTAGCAAAGGTTGAGGCTTGTGCAGACTTCTTCTCTTCTTCATGGACACCGGCCAGCAGCCAGGTAAGAGAAAGTAAGGTTGTCACGGCATAAACAGCAAAGATCCATTTCCAATCACCCCAGAAAGAAGCTGCCGCCCCTGCTATCAGCGGACCTAAAAAGGAAGAGACCGCTTTCAGAAACTGTCCCAACGTCAGGACACTGGTTACTTTTCCGGGAGAGACCACGCTGGCTACCATCGGATTCAAAGAGACTTGAAGGATCGTATTTCCAATTCCCAACAAAGCAAAGGCCAGCAATACACTGGCAAAATCATAGAGAAACAAAGGTAACAACATCGCTACAATAGTGATACCCAACGAAACCGCTACCGTATTTCGCCGACCAATCCGTCCCATCAACATTCCGGTCGGAATGGAAAAGATAGCGAACCACAAGAACACCATCATCGGTATCAGATTGGCCAACGTGTCCGACAAACCGAAATCATGCTTGACATAATTCGTCGAAATACCGACAACATCCACAAATCCCATTACAAAGAAACCGAACAGGATCGGGAAAATAGTCCATTTGGAATTTGATTGATTCATAATATCTGATTTAACCGTTAATACAAATCTTTGGGTTGACTACCCATTTCCATCTCCAAAACACCACCTTCCGCGATTGAAGCAAAAGGCAAATGAGGTTCATGCAATGGTTTCCCGTTCAAGCGGTATTGCTGAACATAGCCATTCTCCGGCGTATTTCCTTTGACCTGGATAACAAATTCTTTTCCGGGATAATATTTCGGATTCAATTGAATCGTAATCTTATCAAATAGAGGAGCACCTAAACCGAATGAAGGTTGTGAATCCGTCAATCCCTTGACATCAAACAGGCCCATCGACGAGATAACATACCAGGCACCTAATTGTCCCTGATCTTCATCTTGTCCGTATCCATAGCCATGAATACCGTCTGTTCCATAGAACTCATTCAAGATGGCCCGTACCCATTTCTGCGTAAGCGAAGGACGACCGGCTTCATTGAACAGCCATGAAATATGGAGACAAGGTTGATTCCCTTGGTTATATAATGTCTGCAGACCGGCAAAAGCCCCGACTTCTTTCCCCCCACTAAAAATCATCTTCTGGGAAACCGTAAAGATACTGTCGAGACGAGCATTGAAAACATCGGCCCCAACCTTACCGACCAGTCCTTGTACATCATGTGGAACATAGAACGTATATTGCCAAGCATTTCCCTCTTGAAAGCCACGCCAGACTTGCATCGGATTGAAATTATCGACAAACTGTCCGTCTTTCTTTTTCGGACGAATAAAGTTTACGGACGGATCATACAATCGTTCCCAACCTTTGGACAAATACATCAGCTGATTATAATGTGCCGTATCTCCTAATTGTTTCGCCCATTGTGCTACAGCCCAGGCACTATAAGAATACTCCAATGTATGAGAAGCAGAGAACATGAAAGTCTCATGATATCCTTCTCCTTCATCTGCATGTGGCACATAACCATACTGAACAAACTCCTTTGTATTGACTTTCCCTGCACCAAAAGGACGGTTCTCGCCATCCAGCTCATTCTTCAGACAAGCTTCATAAGCCAGTTTTGTGTCAAAGTCCCGAATACCACATTCATAAGCTCCGGCAATAATCGCAGGCAACAGGTTTGTTCCCACTCCGGAAACATAACGGTTATTCGCCAAACCGTCAGCCAACCATCCGGCATCTTCATAGGCCTGTAAATGACTGCTGATGTAATCGGATATATATTCCGGATAAGCCATGATCCACAATTGGGAAAGATTCCACTGAGCTCCCCAGGCTGCATCTGTATTATAGATGTTATGAACCGGCTTTCCATCCTTCATCTCCAATTGTCCTATCGAACCATCATTCTTCGGATAAGCACCATTGACGTCGTTGGCCAATCCTCGTCCCAACAGGGCATGATACAAACCTGTATAGAACTTCACCTTATCTTCTTGCTTAGAAGTCTCCACCCGGATACGTCCTAAGTATTCTTCCCAAATCCGATGTGCCTGTTCTTTGGCCTCATCAAAGGAAAGATCTTTGGCCTCGGCCTCTAAATTCAGACGGGCATTCTCCACGGATGTATAAGACAAACCGACCTTAGCTGTTACCGATTCGGCCTCCGGAAAATCGTAGGTCAAGTAAACACCGGCACCAACCCCTTTGAGTTCTCTGGCTCCCGGCTGTTGTTTCTCTCCCTGGAACGTACCAAACGATGATGGCTGTTTATCCAATACGGCCGAGAAATATAAAGGGACTTGCGCTCCCGGCTGGTACTTCTTGACATATTCCGGCAAGGTAATCACCCAACCTTCTACCCGTCCGTCTTCTGTATAAGAGACAAACGCATCTGCTACGGCACCACTTTCTCCCTGACGGTTCCCGATGTCAAACAAAAGGTGATTGTCTGCTCCTTTCGGAAAATGAAAGCGCTGATAAGCCACACGCGGAGTAGCGGTCACTTCTGCCCGTATCTGATAATCGTCCAACAATACAGAATAATAACCCGCCGTAGCTACTTCGTTCGCCCGGTCAAAATGCGAGCGATATCCGGTTTTGATACTATCGGTTGGCAAGCCGGGAACAGTGATCAGCTTTCCGGTAGTAGGCATCAAGACAATTCCCCCGACCTGAAACTCGTGTAAACATGGAAAACCCTCAATCGAATTTTCCCGATAATCATACCCCGTAGCTTCCCAACCGGAAGCGTTGCCCAAATGCCCGTTCGTGGAAGGTCCCGGTTTCGCCATTCCAAACGGCATCGCGCCCGGCGCGAAATGGAACCAGCGGCAATGTGCCGTTCCGATACGCGGCTCTACATAAGAAGTCAGTGTTTCGGCGGTTTCATCCTTCGTCGCGGCAGTTCCACAGGCCTGCAAAACAGCCAAACACATGATAAATGCATAATAAATTGATTTCATACTAGCTTCTTTAATGTTCTAACTATATCAAAAAGTCGTGCAAAGTGCCAGAAAGCCTCTGTCTCGGGCTTTGCAAGTCGTGCAAAACGCCAGAAAGACTCTGTCTTGGGCTTTGCAAGTCGTACAAAACGCCAGAAAGACTCTGTCTTGGGCTTTGCACGACTGCGAGAAACGATTTGGAGGTCTTTCTCGCACTTTACACGAGATTCCAACCCTTATTTTAACTTCGCCAACGCATATTGATAAGCTCCCAAGGCGATGGAACGGCTCGCCCCTTGCCTGGAGATCGCAACACCAATACGTTTATAAGGATCATAATCCACCCAGCGGTCCGTTCCCGGTACTTGTACCTGTGTAACTTGCCCTTTCAGGAATTCCTGCAACTCCTTCGGATTCTCCAAATTAAAAGGCTTCATCTGCAAACGGGCAAACCGATTTCCATTCATCATACCTGTCGTACCCGACAATTCCCGCATCAATGCCGGAAGCATATACTTCGAAGCACCAGACAAACCACCTCCTATCACTACCAATCCGTCAATCAATGTAATGGCAGAAGCAATGGCCTCGCCTGCCATTTCGCCCAGTTCTTCAAAGGCTGTCATTGCGGCCTGCCGGTTACCCGGACGACAACCTTCAGCGATATCGAATATATCTTTAGGAGTCAAATCGCTAGTATCACCCGAATGTTCCTGATATACCCGTTTAACCGCCCGGATACTCACACTTTCCTCTACAATATAATCCGGATATTTCTTGTTACGACAGCACCAGACATCACCACCGGTACCATTATCACCAATCAACAACTCGCCATTGATCACCACACCGGCACCGAATCCGGTACCTAATGTAATTCCCAATAGGTTATGATACTGCTTACAACTGCCTGCCTCCTTCAACTGGCGGTTCACCTCCGGTAAAACACCGGTAAGCGCTTCTCCGTAAGCGAACAGGCTACCGTCATTGTTGATGAATACAGGAATTCCGAAATGCTCCTGCAAGAACGGACCTAAAGCTACCCCACCCCGGAAGGAAGGAAAGTTGGGTAAATCTCCAATAATCCCTGCTTCATAATCGGCCGGTCCGGGAAAAGCAAAACTGATGGCCACAGGTTCTTCCGTCAATGCTTCTTTTACTTGACTAAATCCCTGCAATAAAACCCGTAAACAAGCATCCAAATCATTCACTTCCGAACGCAGATGTACGGGCGTTACTATCTCTTCATTGTTACGGATAGCGGAAAATACCAAATTGGTTCCTCCGGCATCCAGTGTCATCACGATACGATTTTCTGTCTTCATGGCCTTTATTGTCTGAAACGTACATACGCTTTGATAGTTCCACATTCCTTTCCTTCCGAAGTTCCATACGGGCGGATGGTATATTCTCCTACCGATGCCGGAACGATAAAGGTTTCCGCATAATGAACAACAAACGGCTCAAAGGCATTCGTCGGACTTTCCACGATCAGTTCATCGCCTTCTATTACATTAAAGACATTCACACCATCATCGGTATGATGAGTAACCGGTTTGGTAAACCAATGACGACGGGTTTCGATGAATTCATTTTCGTGCAATCCGGTCCGTTCTTCCCGCCAGCCGTCTCCTTCGGCAATCGGTTTAACCTGGTTTACCAAATTATCACGGGTAAATTCTGTCTGACGTTCCCACTGGATAACATGTGAGCCATGACCAATATTAATCGGACGAGGAAGACCATCCAGTCCGAGACGTCCCCAATCCCACAACTTGAAGGTAAATATACTTGGCGTAGCACTGATCTCCAAGACCATGGCTCCGGCTCCGGAACAATGGATCGTTCCATTCGGAATCAAGAAATGATCATGCTTCTTGGCCGGCCAGCGATTCACATACTTTTCTGCCTCAAAAGGTTTTCCGGTATTCTGCGATTCCTGTAGGGCTCCGATCATTTCCTCCGGATTTACACCAGTCTTTAATCCTAAAAATACCGTAGCTCCTTCTTCCGCATCCAACAGGTAGTAACTTTCATCCTGTGTATAATAAATACCGAATGTATCACGGATGTATTGTGTCGTAGGATGAACCTGCAAACTCAGGTTTCCACCACCAATTGTATCCAGGAAGTCAAAACGAATCGGGAAATCTTGTCCGAAACGAGATTCTACCGGACCACCCAGCAACGCGCGGGTCTGATGGAAGACTACATTATTAGAAGGCATCTCAAACAACTCTCCTTCTACATTCAAATACAAACTGTTCTCTTCGGGTACGCAGTCGAAACACCAACCATAATTAGCCGGTTCCGGATCCAATCCACAAACCCGTTTCATCCATTGTCCGCCCCACGGAGCCGGATCAAAGAACGGAACTACACGGAACGGCTGATGCGCAGTCTTAACCAAGCCCGCCAACATCGTTTCTCCTGTAATCATTTTAGGTTGTTCCGGCATGTGTGTATCCAACCAATAATCTACCTTCGGCAGTAATTGTTTCTTCAACGTATCACAAACAATCCAGTCTACGAAATAACCTCTCTTATAATGATATGAAGCTCCTTCTTCTTTATTCTCTACTCCTAAACCATTGATTTCATGACGGCGGAAGCGAAGCTGTATTTCCCAACGGGCCATATCCACATATACCAGGATATCCGATTCGGGTGCTACAACGGCAGCTCCATGGCCATAAACCAAAACCAAACCTGTTGCCTGACTGATTTGCTGACGCGCATCCGCTACTCTAGAAGCATCCAGGAAATCAGCATAGGTAAAATGTGCCCGGTATCCGAACAAACGGTCGTCCGTTACATAAGGATACGTCATGGTTTCTATCTCCTTCACTGATTTGAATACAGACTGCGTATCCACCCATAAAGAAGGATTCAAGGCAGACAGTTCCCGTGTCAGTTCTTCATGATGAACACCCTGATAACATTCCACAACAACGACTACCGACTTCTTACCAACCAACGATGCACAGCGACGGTTTATTTCATCCCGTACGGCCTGCCATCCTTTCCATAACTGACCGGCTATTCGAGTAGCCGGCTGCTTGTCATAATTGCTCTTTCGCATGATTATATCTTTTTTATTTGTTATCTATTTTTTCTTCTGCCCAATCATTCATCATCTCAATCGCTTTAGCCAATACTCCGGCAGAGCCTTTGAAATGTCCTGAACCGCTGGGAACGCCTCCCATACCATACCATTCAAAGAAACCCTGGTTCTTGATTACCCGGTCAATCATCGGACGGATTTCATCGTAGGCTTCTTCTACAAAACCATTCGCAACCAACTGCTGAATCATACGTCCTCCGAACCAAGTCCAGTCTCCACCGTTTTGGTAAACGTAGGGTTTAGCCATTCCTCCCCGGAAAAAGCCTTCCGGATAAGTCGGATAAAGAGTTAATCCGATACTTGGCATACCCGACAAACGGACGTTCTCAAGCATCTGGGCATTAACCACGGCAATTTCTTCCTTCGATAACAAGCCTGCTTCAATGGCGACGGCAGTTCCTCCATGATAATGAATCTGATTCTCATCGAATCCGGCAGGAATCGGAGACGGATCTATATACAGATGAGGTATAAACTTCTTCCGTTCGGCATCCCACAAGTACTTCCGCACATGCTGAGCAATCTGTTCACGGATGCCTTTCCATTTCTTCAGCAACGAGGCATCGTCTGTCATTTCCTGCAAATAATCCAAAGCGATCAGGAACATGGCATTATCATACACATCAATGGCACGCGAAGAAAGCTCGTTCATGTCACAACCAAAATCATCATTCGGCTGTACATCTCCCCAATCGGCAGTCATGGCACCGAACAATAAGCCATACTGCTCGCTATAACGTTCCCGCATCAGATAATCAACCATATCATCCATCCGCTCCAGTACAGTTCTTCCGGCTACATCTTCTCGTAAAATCGAAGTATCGCCAGTCTTACGGATATATTTACCTACAATCTGAATCAGGGAAGATTCCTGATCGGTCTCGACGGTATTCTTGAATCCCACATGATCAGGTGCTGCATCTGCATAATAAGGATGATTATCATACCAGGTAAAATCCGGTTTCAGCACATAGCCGTCTATCATCTCATCATTCGGCTGCTGAAGGGCAAAAAACAACAAAATAGCATTCCGGATATCCGTCTGATTTGTTTCTTCACAAGCCACTTCAATGAATGTATTCATATCCCGGGCCCAAATCTGGGAATAACCGCTACCCGCATTGAATCCCTGACTGATAATCGAACGGGCCATACTATCTACCTGATGCAAAGTTGTATCATTCAAAATTGTCTCTGCCAACTGTTGTTGTGGGTTTGTGGTAGTACAGGAAAAAAAAGCCACAGAACCCATCAACATTAAACCAAATTGTTTCTTCATTTTATCTTGATTTTTCTGCAAAAGTAACACCACGATACCAAAACAAACCTTACCTTTGTTTCGATTTACTTATACAATCTTACGATTTTCTGTTATGATCAAAATTAAAGAAGGTTTTAAGGGGGAACGGTTTGCTTCTCTACCCGATGACATTCTGCAAGAATATAGCCATAATCCATTGATCCGCAATCTGTATATTCGGAAAATAGGATTCTTTCCGCATGTAAAATATCATTACGTACAAAAAGAAAAAGGATGTGATTATGGCATGCTCATCTATTGTACCGGAGGAAAAGGCTGGTATAAAATAGAAGAAAAGACTTATGAGATCAAAGAGAATCAATATATCATCATTCCTCCAAATGTTCCTTATTCATTTGGTGCCGACGATTCCGATCCGTGGACAATCTACTGGATTCATTTCAAGGGAGCCTTGACCGAACAGTTCATTCCCAAAAGTCATGCGCCTAAAAACATCCTTCCCGGAGATTATTCCCGGTTACAGGACCGGCTGGATTTATTCGAAGAGATTTATAACAGTTTCTCGATGGGTTATACACTGGAAAATATGATTTATTCGTCCATGTGTCTGTACCAGTTCCTGGCTTCGTTTTTATATCTCGACCAATACCGGTCGATTAATCTGCCTACTCATAAAGAATATTTGTTGTTGTCGGCCAGAGCCGTTCATTACATGCAGGAAAACATCCATCAGAACCTGTCGCTCGAACAGATCGCCAGCTATTTCAAATACTCGACCTCTCATTTCTGTACCCTATTCCAAAAGGAGACAGGCGTTTCACCCATCAATTATTTCATTCGCCTGAAGATGCAGAAAGCCTGTCAATATCTGGAAATGACCAACCGGAAGATCAACGAAGTTGCCGCCTTGCTGGGTTTCGAAGAACCGGCCTATTTTACCAAGATGTTCACCAAAATGATTGGTATCACACCTTCACAATACAGGAAATGCGAATCAGCGGTCCATCAAGGCGAAATAAAATAAATCCGCAGCAGCCATCATGAAGCTGGTCATTAACTGCATTGTTAACCAGCCCATTTTCAATTTATCATTCAGATTTTATTGGCCTGTTGAATCACTTCCTTGATATGATTCTCGTCGTTGAGCGGACAAATCATCAGCACATCTTCCGTATCGGCAATCATATAACCGGAAAGGCCGTCGATAATGACTTTCTTGTTGGGATTGGTTTCCTTGATCAGGTTTTGTCCGGCATGAGAGAACTGCGAATCAGCCCCGGAAACGGCATTGGCTGCAGCATCTTTTTCCAATAAGGAATACAACGCGCCCCATGAGCCCACATCACTCCAACCCAAATCAGCCACACAACGAACGTACACCTGAGCCGCTTTTTCCATGATTCCATAGTCGATGGAGATAGAAGGCGACAGGTTGAAAGCCTGATTGACGGCTTCCTGTTCGTCACATGTTCCATATTTCCTGTCAATGGAAGCAAAGAGAGAAGCAACTTCCGGCAAATACCGTTCAAAAGCTCCGATTATGGTTTGTGCCGACCAAATGAACATACCGGAATTCCAGAAATAGTCTCCTTCTGCCAGATACTGGGAAGCAGTTGCCAAATCCGGCTTTTCCTTAAACCGCAATACCGGCGTAATGGCCGATTCCGAATCCTGTTTCGTCTGAATATATCCATAACCCGTAGCCGGGAAAGTCGGTGTAATCCCCACCGTCAGTAAAGCCGGATGAGAAGCCGCAAAAGCCAGTCCTTCCTGCATAACCACAGCAAAACGATCTGTATTTGATATATAATGATCAGATGGAGTAACGACGGCCACAGCCTCCGGATTTATCTGCCGTAATTTATACATTGCATAGGCAATGCAAGGAGCCGTATTCCGCCGGCAAGGCTCCGTCAGTATTTGTTGGGGCGACAATTGGGGCAGTTGTTCCAATACCAAATCCTTATAAACCTCGCCCGTCAACACCAAGAAGTTCTCCGAAGGAATAAAGCCGGAAAAGCGATCGTAGGTCAGTTGGATGAAAGTACGTCCGATGCCTAAAGCATCCACAAACTGTTTTGGTTTTTCCTCCCGGCTCAATGGCCAGAATCGGGATCCAATACCTCCGGCCATAATAATACAATAACAATTATGTTTATCGAATGTCATGTTGTTTCCAGTTTTTCTGCAAAGTAAATAAAAATCAAACGTAGAACATCTCAAATACGAAAAAGATCGTGATAGGAAGTCCGATTTATACTCCTTTTCCAAAAGGAATGCTGTCCGAGCCCAGATTTGTGCTCCTTTTCCAAAAGGAGCGCTGTCCGGGCACAGGTTTGTGCTCCTTTTCCAAAAGAAGTGCTGTCCGGGCACAGATTTGTGCTCCTTTTCCAAAAGGAGTGCTGTCCGAGCCCAGATTTGTGCTCCTTTTCCAAAAGAAGTGCTGTCCGAGCACAGGTTTATAGAAAAAATGCCGGATCACCGTTTGTACAAAGACAAACCTCGTGATCCGGCATCACCTTTTTGGAGAAAGATGAAAATCTATCTTCTCCCTTTATTTCTTCACCTGATAAGTCTGATGGATAGCCTTATCAAATTCAATCCAATGTTCATCCGTCATATTACCCGGCACAAACAGACAAACGCCTGCTGCCCCAGCTTCCATAGATCCTCGTACAGCCTCAGCTATTTCAGAAGGGATCAGGCCATGGCCTTCCGGGTCTTCGATGTTGGCTTTATTCTTCCAATCATGGCAAATAAACAATCCGCTGTAAATCGGTTTCTCGCCATTGACCGACGCAACCTCTTCAGCCGTTACCTTGCCTACCCATGAAGCCGGTTCCAAATAGAAATCATTATAATTCATCGGGAAGAAGGCATCAATGTTCCATTTGTTCCATTCCTGACGCACCAACTTCTTCGCATACGAATCCGGACCCGGGAAAACAGCTGCACTCACCTTCTTTCCTTTCGCGTGAACTGCATCGGCAATCTTGCCTACCAGCTTCGTAACTACATCATAACGGAACTGTTTCCATTCTTCACACTTCGAAGGATCTTCCACTGCCTTGATATCGATACCCGTAGCAGCCTTGAAATCAGCCACACACTTATCGCAATAACAATAGTCGGCAGTCGGATATTCTTCGTTCATGACCAAGCCGTACTTTTCCCACAAGCCACGTGCCAGAATCACATCCACATAACGGATATAATCCAAATGAACATAATCAACTTCTGGAATTTCTGCAATTTTCGAATATTCGGTTACCAAGTAGTTTGCCACATCATCATTGTTAGGGCACATGCACTTGTAGTAAGGCACATAAGCCTGTACCTTATAAGCAGATTCACCCTTCCGGTTCACGGCATACCAGGTAGAATCGGCATCTCCTTTCAACATAGTAGGAATCCAGGCATGATATTCCAACCCATTGGCATGGGCGATCTTGGCTGCACGAGCGTGCTTCTCTACATGAAAGCCACCGGCATTGTAACACATACCATCCAGGCCATGCGCTTTCCACTTGCTGAAATCAGCCTGAATAGATGCTTCTGTGGCATCGCCACCTTCTCCTTGCCAGCCATACACCGGAATCTTGGTTCCTGAACCACCCGAACAAGCAGCCAAACCCACTACGGCTGCCATCATTACTAAAAATTGCTTTACCATAATATTATTACCTTTAGATTAAAATGCGTTTAATAGCCGAACAACGCTTCCTGAGTCAGTTTCTCTATCGGGCCATATTCAGACAATCCCTTCATGTTCAAATCCTTCTCATCACCCAAGATCACATACACGTATTTACGATCCTTTACCCATTTCTCCTGGAATGCCTTTACATCAGCCAAGCTCATTTGTTGAACTTGCTCAAACAAAGCCTTCCGGGTATCAACAGACAATCCTAAATCCTGAGCATACATATAAGCCCAAAGGACATCAGACTTCGTAATCCGTTCGGTACGCAAACGGGTTATCAATGCGTCTTTTGCCAGATCAAATGCTTTTTCCGATTCAGGCATCTGATTAATGATCTCATCAAAGGCCTTCATGGCATCCAGCATCTTGTCGTTCTGCGTGGCGATAAAGGTACGATAAATATATGGATACTGCAACTTTGACGGAGTAATTAAATAAGCTCCAGCCGAATAAGCCAAACCTCTGGCTTCACGCATTTCCTGGAAAACAATCGAATTCATGTTTCCACTGAAATATTCATTGTACAAATTCAATACCGGATCGATCGTTGCATCATACTTTTCTCCCCGATTGGAAATAGCAGAGAAGTAAATCTGCTTGGCATCATACTGAGCAAACAAGACTTTATTATCTGTTGTCTCCTGCATCTTGAAGTCTGCCGGAGCCGGAACCGGATTCAGTTTCTCAGGAACCTTATGTTGTTCGTTGATAATTGCTATCACTTTTTCAGCTGTTTCCGGACCATAATACAAGATCTTATGCTCATAGGTATTGATCTGATGGATACGACCTACCAATTCCTGCGGATTCATCTGCTGCAATTCAGCCGTAGTCAACACATTTGTAGTCGGAGATTTAGGTCCCCAAATAGCATATTGAATCAAGCGGTTGAAATTCTGTCCTTGATTTAACTTAGCATCTACCCGTTTCTTCAGCATATCTGAAGCCAGATTCTCGTATGCTTCCTTGTTGACCTGTGCATCAGCCAGTAATTCTTCAAACAGAGCCATTGCCTTCGGCATATTTTCTGCCAAACCATCCAATGTCACATACGTACGGTCAGAACCCGGATGAACACCGAACGAACAAGCCAATTGATAAAACTCCATATTGATTTCCTGTAATGACTTCTTCGATGTCCCCAGATATTTCAGGTATTCGAAAGCAGTGCCCATGGCTTTATCATTGTTATTACCCATATCGAATACATACAACAGCGAGAACAAATCGTTCGAAGTATTCTGCTTGTATAATACCGGAATACCAGACTTTGCCGTCAACTTACTCAAATCTTTTTCAAAGTCCAGGAATACAGGTTCGATCGGAGCGACCTGCGAAGCCTGAATCTCTTTCAAGAAGGCACTTGAACTATCACGGTTCATCACAATCGGTGTGATCTGAGGTTTCTCAATCTTCTTTTCATTCGGATCTTTTCCCTGACGTTTATATACCAAGGCATAATTATCCCCAAAATACTGATTAGCGAAATCAACCACCTGCTGTTTAGTCACCTTACTCATACGAGTCAGCTGTTCCACTTCATCCTTCCATTCCGACTTACTGATAAATGCATTCACGAACATATCAGCACGTCCGCTGTTCGAATCCAATTGATACATCTGCATCAATTTGAAGTTGTTGATGGCAGCTTCCAACAGACTTTCGTCGAATTCACCCTTCTTCAGTTTTTCTACTTCAGCCAAGAACAAATCCTTTACTTCATCCAGCGTCTGTCCCTGCTTCGGTGTTCCTGCAATAATGAAAGCATCATAATCAGCCAAACCGTATGTTCCGGCATAGCAGTTCAACACCTTCTGCTGCTGGATCAAATCCACATCCAGCAAACCAGCCTTGTCGTTGTTCATAATCAACGATACCAGATTCAATAAATCTTCCTGATTCACAGAAGAAGATCCGGGGAAACGCCAGCCCAGCATAACATTCTCGGCTTCCAAGCCCAACACTTCTTTTACAACCGGAGCCTTAATCGGTGATTCGTGTGTAACCGGTAAAGCCGGCAGGTTTGGATTAGGTTTCAGATGACCGAAATATTTCTGAATAGTAGCAATCGTCTGTTCCGGATCCAGATCACCCGACATACAGATAGCCATATTATTCGGCACATACCAGGTTTTATGATAATTCTTGATATTTGTAATCGACGGATTCTTCAGGTTTTCCTGTGTTCCCAACACCGTCTGCGTTCCATACGGATGATCAGGGAACAAAGCCGATAAGATCGCCTCAAATACTTTACGGTTATCGCTGGTCAGCGACATATTCTTCTCTTCATACACTGTTTCCAATTCGGTATGGAAGCCACGGATCACATTGTTCTCAAAACGATCAGCCTGTATTTTCGCCCAATTCTCTATTTGGTTAGACGGAATATCCTCTACATAAACTGTCTGGTCAAAACCAGTATAGGCATTCGTTCCTGTCGCTCCGATGGCAGCCATCAGTTTATCATATTCATTCGGGATAGCCAACTTAGACGCTTCGTATGATACACTGTCGATCTGATGATAGATAGCTTCCCGTTCCGCTTCGTCGGTCGTCTGACGGTAGACTTCAAACAGACGTTCGATCTCATCCAACATCGGTTTTTCCTTTTCATAATCCTGCGTTCCGAAATGAGTCGTTCCCTTGAACATCAGATGCTCAAAGTAATGCGCCAATCCCGTTGTTTCTGCCGGATCATTCTTTCCCCCCACTCTTACCGCGATATAAGTCTGAATTCGCGGAGTTTCTTTGTTTACGGTCAAATACACTTTCAGCCCGTTATCCAAGGTATAAATACGGGCTTTCATCGGATCATTGGGAACCGATTCGTAAGGAACAGATGTACTCTTCGTACATGCCGACAGCACACATAAAGAGATAGCTATTCCTAACCAATAACTAATTTTATACATACCCATTATGTTTTTATAATACAATTGCAAATATCTACAAAAAACACCACAAAAACACGGACTTATCCAGAAAAAATCTCACGAACGTCATTTCCATAAATCTTTACTGACGAAAAGATACTTCCGACAGAAAACAAAGGGAACGTTTCCGGACATTGGATATCCGAAAACGTTCCCTCGTAAGAAATATGAAGTTGTACTTACTTCAATCCAAAGGCCTCTTTTACCTTATCTACATAATCCAGTTTTTCCCAGGTAAACAATTCCACTTCGCAGACAACTGGTTCCGGAATATATCTGGAATTAAATACCTTCTTCACTACCTGCGGCGTACGCCCCATGTGACCATAAGAAGCCGTCTCGAAATAAATCGGATTCCGCAACTTCAAGCGTTCTTCGATTGCTTTCGGACGCATATCAAAGATTTCCCATACTTTGGCAGCGATTTCTCCGTCTGTCATATTCACATGCGAACGACCGTATGTGTTTATGAAGATATTCATCGGCTTAGCAACGCCAATAGCATACGATACCTGTACCAGAACCTCATCTGCAACACCGGCAGCAACCAGGTTCTTGGCTATATGACGTGCAGCATAAGCTGCCGAACGGTCCACTTTCGACGGATCTTTTCCAGAGAAAGCACCACCACCGTGTGCACCTTTTCCACCGTATGTATCTACAATAATCTTTCGACCGGTCAGTCCGGTATCACCATGAGGACCACCTATAACAAATTTACCTGTCGGATTGACATGATAAGTGATCTGATCATCAAACAAAGCCTGTACATGTGGAGGATATTGTGCCTTCACACGAGGAACCAATATATTCTTAACATCGGCCTTGATCTTATCCTGCATGGCTTTGTCGGCCTCTTCCTGAGAAATACCCTTAGGACCGATGAACTCGTCGTGTTGTGTAGAAACAACAATCGTATCAATTCGTAACGGACGGCCGTTATCATCGTATTCGATCGTTACCTGGCTCTTCGCATCCGGACGTAAATACGGCATCAGGCGAGATTCCTGTTTACGAATCTTAGCTAATTCCAACAGCAAACTATGTGCCAGATCCAAAGCAAGAGGCATATAATTGGCTGTTTCATTGGTAGCATACCCGAACATCATACCTTGATCACCAGCTCCCTGATCATATGGATTCTCACGTTCCACACCGCGGTTGATATCACCGCTCTGTTCATGGATTGAAGAGAAAACGCCACACGATTTCGCTTCAAACTGGTATTCACTCTTGGTATAACCGATCTTCTCGATTACATTACGGGCTACTTCCTGTACATCTACATACGCATTTGATTTAACTTCTCCAGCCAAGACAACCTGTCCGGTTGTAACAAGGGTTTCGCAAGCTACTTTCGAGTTCTTGTCATAAGCCAAAAACTCATCCAGCAAAGCATCCGATATCTGATCGGCTACTTTATCGGGGTGTCCTTCTGACACCGATTCGGAGGTAAATAAATAACTCATTACTCAGATAATTAATGTAAAATAAATTCGTAATGAATTGATTGGGGAAAGAAACTGTTTGCCAAACGGCACAAAAAGAAAGATTGTTTTTAGCATTTTTTCCTGTGGTTGCAAGCGCACAAATCTATCCACGTCAATTCAGGGTGCAAAGATAGTGATTTCTATGGAATAAGCTCACACCATCTAACGTTAATTTTCCCTTTATTTCTTCTTCTGTGTATTACGCAAAGCTTTTTTCAGCTTAAAGCCGGCTCTCATTTTGGCAGCTCCCGATCCGTGTGTTCCGCGTAGGAAATCGGACATCTTCGGTTTTCGCTCTCCTTTCGGTTCAGAAGCTTTCTTCTTGAACACCATGCCGCCACCTGTTATGATTCGTTCTATATCGTTCATATATACATATATATTGAATTTGTAAGTTCTTTATCCATTAAAACTGATCAACCCATCCATTTGTTCACAAGTCAACTCGTTTACTTCATTACTTTACTTCTGAATCTTCGCCGTCCAATAAATTCATATACAGATCATACATACTCTTCTGCAAAATTGGATGAACCAGCGAAGGAGCGATCTCTGCCAATGGCTGCATGACAAACAAACGCTGTTGCATCAGTGGATGCGGTACGACTAAATCCTCATGATGTACAACCTCATTACCGTACAACAAGATATCAATGTCGATAATCCGGTCATGATACGAACCGTCACTTTTCTGTGTCCGTCCCATTTCCCGTTCTATCTGTTGAGTCAGACGAAGCAATTCCATCGGAGAACAGGCGGTTTCCAATTCCAACGCAGCATTCAGGAATGTATTCTCTGAAGCAAATCCCCACGGCTCAGTCTCATAAAAAGAAGAAAGGGACAGGACATCTCCTGCCCTTTCTGCCAACAGCGCAGCGGCTGTTACCATATTTTTCCGCTTGTTACCGATGTTTGTACCCAGTCCCAAGTAAACTAATGCCATACGTTCTTACAGGATTAACATGGCGTCACCATAAGCACCAAACTTATAGCCTTCTTTCAAAGCCACATCGTATGCATCCATAATCAACTCATAACCACCAAACGAAGCCGTCATCATCAGCAAAGTAGATAATGGCATGTGGAAGTTAGTCACCATACTGGTTGCCACACTAAAATCATACGGCGGGAAGATAAACTTATTAGTCCATCCTTCAAACTCTTTCAGATGGCCATCCGTACTTACAGCTGTTTCGATCGCACGCATAACCGAAGTACCAACCGCACAAATTTGATTGTTTGAATCTTTGGCAGCATTGACAGTAGATACGACATCCGCATTGACAAACATCTGTTCTGAATCCATCTTGTGTTTTGTCAGATCTTCCACGTCTATTTCGCGGAAATTACCCAAACCGCTGTGTAATGTCAAGAAGGCAAAACGACAATCCTTAATTTCCAGACGTTTCATCAGTTCACGGCTGAAGTGCATACCAGCAGCAGGAGCAACAACGGCACCTTCTTCTGTAGCAAAAATATTCTGATACCGTTCTTCATCATCTGGTTCTACCGGACGATCGATGTATTTGGGCAGTGGAGTTTCACCCAAGCTATACAATACTTTCTTGAAATCGTCGTGGTTTCCATCATACAAGAAACGCAAGGTACGGCCACGCGATGTGGTATTATCAATCACTTCAGCCACCATCGAGTCGTCTTCACCGAAATAAAGCTTGTTCCCAATACGAATCTTCCGGGCCGGATCAACCAGCACATCCCACAAACGCAACTCTTCATTCAATTCACGAAGCAAGAATACTTCAATACGAGCCCCTGTTTTTTCTTTGTTACCATACAGACGAGCTGGGAACACACGAGTATTGTTGAAGATAAACACATCTTTTGGCCCAAAATAATCCAATATCTCCTTAAAGATCCGATGTTCAATCTTTCCTGTCTTCCGGTTAACAACCATCAATCGAGACTCATCTCTGTTCTTCGACGGGTATAAAGCGATTTGTTCCGTCGGCAAATTAAATTTGAATTTAGAGAGCTTCATACTTTATTTATCAATTTATCTAGTTTTATTTTTTACTTTGTTTCCTCTGCCGGAATCTCACGATCCAAAAAGGCATCTATATCTTCCGGATTCATGCATTGATCCAGCGTGACGTCGCCAACACGGGTTCTTTCCAAAGCGATCAGGTGTGCTCCCGAGTGCAAAGCCACACCAATATCACGAGCCAAGGCACGAATATAAGTTCCTTTACTGCAAACTACCCTGATTTTAACGACCGGCAGTTCGCATGCCAACAATTCAATCTCATCAATCACCAGTGTCTTTGCCTTCAAGGGTACTTCTTCACCATTACGAGCCAACTCATACGCTCTTTTCCCTTCTATCTTGCAAGCCGAAAACACCGGAGGAACCTGTTCGATCGTTCCAATGAACTGTTTCAAAACCTCTTCCACCAATTCCCGGGTTATATGTTCGGTTGGATAAACGGCATCCACTTCTTTTTCCAAATCAAAAGAAGGCGTCGTTTCACCCAGCTTCAACGTCGCTATATATTCTTTCGTCTGAAACTGGAATTCATCAATCCGCTTGGTGGCTTTTCCTGTACACACTATCATTACACCCGTTGCCAAAGGGTCTAATGTTCCGGCATGACCTACTTTTATTTTCTTTACCTTCAACTTCCTCGACAACTTATACCGAAACTTGTTCACCAAATCGAACGACGTCCAGGTCAGCGGTTTGTTGAAGAATAAAACTTCTCCAGCAATAAAATCCATCTATTATCCTTTATTCTCCAGAACAGAACAGGTCCGTCACATACCTCTTCTGTCTGTCAAAACTTATAAACTTAAAAACTCAAGAACTTACAAACTTAAAAAGATCGTTACAGCACCGGCGATGGCACAATAAATGGCAAAATAGATCAACTTCCCTTTCTTGACTATATTAATCATCCATTTACAAGCCAGACAACCGGAAACGAAGGCTGCCAAAAAGCCGATTAACAGAGAACTGGCAGGAATATCTCCACCCAGACTTTCTCCCTGCATCATCTTCAAAGCATCCAACAAGGCTTCACCTAAAATAGGCGGAATCACCATCAGGAACGAGAACTGAGCCAAATGTTCTTTCTTGTTCCCTAACAACAAACCTGTGGCGATTGTACTACCCGAACGCGAAAGTCCCGGCATCACCGCACAAGCCTGAGCCAAACCAATGATAAAAGCATCCCGCAAAGAAATCTTTTCTTTCTGACGGGGCTTGGCATAATAGGAAAAAGCCAACAACAAAGCTGTCAGTAACAGCATACAACCTACGACCAACAGTCCCGAACCAAAGATAGCTTCGACCGTATCTTTAAAGAAAACACCGACAATACCCACCGGAATCATAGAAACCACGATATTCAACACATAACGTGTTTCATCGTTCATTTCAAAACGGAACAAACCTTTGAAGATCCAGGCTATTTCTTTCCATAAGATAACCAAGGTACTCAACACTGTCGCTATGTGTACCAAGATAGTAAACGAAAGGCTTTCCTCTCCTTCTATACCAAATAAGGCTGAACCAATAGCCAAATGACCACTACTACTTACCGGCAAATACTCTGTCAGACCCTGCAACAATCCCAGGATCAAGGCTTCCAATCCATTCATTCTTCTGTCGTTGTCTTATCGTTACTCTTCTTCAGGATACCATATACTACGGCTATAAAGCCAATCACCGTCACAATAGGAGCTATTACAATCCGACGGGTATCAAATATAGCCGGATTAAATGTATTATCGCCCGAACCTCCTCCACTCATCAGGATGAAACCAATGATAATCAGCACAACGGCTCCGGCTATCAGGATAAAATTCTCTTTTCCAAAAGCAAAATCTTTCTTCGCCATAGTTTCTTTACTCTTAAATATAATATAATTTGTCAAAACTCATTCGCAGATATTTGTTGACCGATACGATCGTTGCCAAAACTGATAAAAAGATACCCAGCAACAAAACGGCTGCATACACTATTAATAACGTAGGAATATCCAATATTTGTATAAAGCCCGTCAATTCTGCCTGCAAATAATATAAAGAAGCCGTCAGCATGCAAATAGCCAGTATGGCTGCAATGATCCCGCTAACCACATTATACCAGATAAAAGGCCTTCGGATAAAACCTGCCGTTGCTCCTACCAGACGCATCGTATGAATCAGGAAACGCTTGGAATAAATCAGCAAACGGATGGTATTACTGATCAGAACGAATGAGATGATCATCAGCATAGCCGCCAGTCCCAACAACACCAGTCCGACACGTTTCATATTATGCTGTACCAGCTCCATCATATCCTTCCGATACAGCAGCTCAGACACCGAAGTATAGTTTTTAATCTTGTTCTCAATCAACTTCAGACTGTCCGGATTGGCATATTCCGAATGCAATTTCACTTCAATAGACGCCTGCAACGGATTAAACCCTAAGAAATTCTCCGGATTCTCGCCCAATTCATCTTCCAATTCTCGGGCGGCTTGTTCTTTAGAAATGTATTCAGTGGATTTAATATAAGGAAGGGACTCCAGATTCTTCTGCATCCGCTTTACATCCAAATCGCCAACATTATCCTTCAGGACAATCGAAAACGACATATTCTCTTTCACATATACCGATAGTTTGTTTCCCAGCAATCCCATCAGGATAATCAAACCCATCAGGAAAAGAACCAGCGCGATACTTATTATCGAAGTAAAGCGGGAATGAAAGAAAGAAACAGAACTAACTTTTTTATTATCAGCCATTCGTAGCAATATTATTCACATTCTTCGTATCAGGAAGAAACATACAGGCACTTTCTTCCCAAATTTTCTGCAAAAGAACGAATATTTTGCGAGATAGCGACCTATTTTGTGTTATTTAACGATCGTCATTAGAAAATCATCTGGAAAAAGAATGGTTTCAGACCGTTGTAATATTCTATCTAAAGCAGTCTGTATTTTTATTAAAGAAGAACGAACTAACTCGCTATCATACATAAATGCCCCAAAAAACAAAACCCAAGCAGAGAAAAGTCAAAAGTAGGTGAACCAAACATGTTGTTCCTGCATCCAATTCTTTAGTTCACGGCGTGAACTAAGTAATCCACAGCGTGAACTACTTAATCCACGGCGTGAACTAAGTAAACCGCGCCGTGAACTAAAGAATTTATTGGAGGCTTCATTTTTTTGGATAGTGGATATGGAATCTTTGATCTGTCCGGTAGAAAAATTATTTCCGTGAATGCAGTATTTTATGGAAAAAGACATTTAGGAGATAAAAAACCTCTTAAATTTGTTATACGATGAAACAATGGAAACGAAAACTTTGGAAAACCTGTAATGGCGTTTTAGCCACGCTCCTTGCCTGGCTGGGCTTTTCCTGCCTGGATGAAAACGGAAATGAACCGATTGTCTGTGAATATGGCGTACCGACCGCAGCTTATTCGCTGAAAGGTCATGTTGTCGATTCGCAAGGGAATGCAGTAGCGGATATGCCGGTTGTTATCAGCGACGGGACTTTCCCATACAATTATCTGATTGGCGACACGGTGAAAACGGATGCCAACGGAGAATTTATCTGGGAAAACAAGCGTGTCGAACCCAGGGATTTCCAGACTATCCAATGGAAAATTGTAGATACTTGCCGGATCTATCAGGATACGACGGGTATTACCGTGTTTGATCCGGAGAGTGCCGTAGGAGCCGACGGATGGTTTATGGGAAAACTGTCCGCTGAAGAGACGATTCGTCTACGCGATTATCAGGAGTCGCACAGCGAGCCGTACCTGCAATACCGGATTTACGGGCGAATCACCAACTCCATCAACCGGGGTATGCCATTGGTTTTCCTGTCGGCCCGGAAAGCGAATGGACAGGAACCGAAGGAATTCTTCGACATCTCCAACTGGAACGGCGAGTATTCGTTTACCTATGAAAAAGTACCGGGCAAAGGCGATTCGCTTGTCGTTTATACCTCTCCGGTGACTTCGGCTGAAACGGGCTGGAGCCAAGATATTCCGGAAGACTCGGTTGTGATCCGTTTCGACGGTGTACCTTTAACCGAAGGTTCAGGTCTATTGATAGGAAAAGGAAGTATAGAGCAAAATATATCGTACAGTTATGAAGCGTATCCTTATTAAACAAAGTGATTTATCAACGACTCAGGACATAATTGGTACGCGGGTGAAGTAGAGAAAGAAATAACAATCAGCCTGAAAGAAAAGGAGAAACATGAAACAGCAGATTGATTTACGCAAACGGCTTGGCCTGGAAATCTTCCGGAAGATACATCAGAACCGAATCAAGCTGCATGAACTAAAGACGCTTTTCTGGGAATGCACGCTGCGCTGTAATGTGGCTTGCCGACACTGTGGAAGCGATTGTCGCGTTTCTTCGGCTTTTCCTGACATGCCGGTTGCCGACTTTCTGCGTGTCGTCGATGAAATCACTCCGCATGTGAATCCGCATGAAGTATTAGTCATCTTCACTGGAGGAGAAGCTTTGGTGAGAAAAGACATCGAAAGTTGTGGAATCGAACTGTATCGCCGGGGCTTTCCCTGGGGAATCGTTTCCAACGGGCTTTATCTGGACCGGAAACGGCTGGACAGCCTGCTGGCTTCCGGTCTGCATGCCGCGACAATCAGCCTGGATGGATTCGAGAAAGAGCACAATTGGCTGCGCCGTCATCCACAGAGTTTTGAGAAAGCAGTACAAGCCATCCGGATGTTGGCAGAAGAGAAAGAAATCATCTGGGATGTTGTCACGTGCGTGAACCGACAGAATATTTCATACCTGCCGCAGTTTAAAGACTTCCTGGTTAGTATCGGCGTGAAACGCTGGCGGATATTCACCATCTTTCCGGTCGGACGGGCCGCCACGATGCCGGAACTACAGCTAGACAACCGACAGTTTGTCTCCGTACTCGACTTCATCCGTCAGTGTCGCCAGGAAGGTGTGATACAAGCCAGTTACGGCTGTGAAGGATTCTTGGGGAATTATGAAGGCGAGGTACGCGACGGGTTCTATGAATGTCACGCCGGCATCAGTGTAGCTTCGGTGTTGATAGATGGTTCCATTTCCGGTTGTCCCAGTATCCGCTCAAACTTCCATCAGGGAAACATTTATCAAGATCACTTCATGGACGTCTGGAACAATCGCTTCGAAGCCTATCGCGACCGCAGTTGGGCCAAACAGGGAATATGCGCCGACTGCAAGATGTTCCGCTACTGCGAAGGCAATGGCATGCATCTACATGATGAAGAAAAGAAATTACTGGTCTGTCATTATCACCGGATTCAAGGACAGACGGAAGATTAACTAAAAAGGCTGTCGCTTCCGAAAATGGAAACAACAGCCTTTCAAGTTAATGAATTTATTTCTCACGAATAAAGATATTGATCGGAGTTCCGGTGAAATCCCAGTTATCACGGATCTTGTTTTCCAGGAATCGTTTATACGGATCTTTCACCCATTGTGGCAAATTGCAGAAGAAGACAAACGAAGGAATGCTTCCTGCCGGCAATTGTGTCACATATTTAATCTTAATATACTTGCCTTTCCAAGCTGGTGGCGGATAATTCTCGATAATCGGCAGCATGGTTTCGTTCAACTTCGCTGTTGAAACACGACGCTGACGATTTTCATAGACTTGCTTTGCCGTTTCCAGCACCTTAAAGATACGCTGCTTCGTCATCGCCGAGATAAAGATAATCGGAAAATCTGTAAACGGAGCCAGACGTTCGCGAATCGCAGTGGTGTAAGAGTTGATGACTTTCTGACTTTTATCCTCAATCAAATCCCACTTGTTCACACAAACGACCAGACCTTTCTTATTCTTCTGTATCAACGAGAAGATATTCAGGTCCTGACTCTCGATGCCTCGGGTTGCGTCCAACATCAAGACACAGACATCCGCATTCTCTATCGCCCGGATCGAGCGGATCACAGAATAATATTCTAAGTCTTCAGTTACCTTTCCCTTCTTACGAATACCGGCTGTATCCACCAGATAGAAGTTCAAACCGAACTTGTTGTATTTCGTATAGATCGAATCGCGCGTTGTTCCGGCAATATCCGTTACAATATTCCGCTCTTCACCAATAAAGGCATTCACCAATGACGACTTTCCGGCATTCGGACGACCTACAACGGCAATACGTGGCAGTTCTTCTTCCAAAGCCATCGGTTTATCGTCGGGCATCACTTCCAGAATCTTATCCAGCAAATCTCCGGTACAAGAACCATTGATCGCCGAAATACAAACCGGATCACCCAAACCTAACGCATAAAACTCGGCCGAACCGATATGAGCCTCGAAGTTATCTGCTTTGTTGGCCACCACCAGAACCGGTTTACGGCAACGACGCAAGATATTCGCCACTTCCTGATCCAAATCCGTCAGACCGTTTATCACATCGACAACAAACAGGATGACATCCGCTTCTTCGATAGCGATTTTCACCTGCTTATTGATTTCTTCCTCAAAAACATCCTCCGAGTTGACAACCCATCCACCGGTATCCACCAGCGAAAACTCTTTTGTCAACCATTCGACCTTGCCATACTGGCGGTCGCGTGTTGTCCCGGCCTGTTCATTTACGATAGCCTGCCGCGTCTGCGTCAGACGATTGAACAAGGTGGACTTTCCTACGTTGGGCCTACCAACAATTGCTACAAGATTTCCCATATACTTAGTTTATTGAGTTTTTAGTTTATGAGTCCTTCCGTTTATCCAAGTGTGTGGCTCATAGATCCTCACCCACTTATAAACCTTATTCCAGGCGATACCCGAAAGCACGAAGCATATTGTCGCGGTTTCGCCAGTCTTTTTCTACTTTGACAAACATCTCCAGAAAGACTTTCTTCTCAAAGAAGCGTTCGATGTCTTTGCGTGCCATCGCACCTACTTTCTTCAGTGCCTGTCCTCTATGCCCGATGATAATACCTTTCTGCGAATCCCGTTCACAAATGATCAAGGCTTTGATATGGATCATTTCATCATCCTCCTTGAACAATTCCACCACTACTTCCACAGCATACGGGATTTCTTTCTGATAATACAAGAGAATCTTCTCGCGGATGATCTCTGTCACAAAGAAGCGGGCCGGCTTGTCGGTCAGCGCATCTTTCTCAAAATAAGGTGGTGATTCGGGCATCAGCTCTTCCACCCGTTGTTTGACATAATCAACATTGAAGTTCGACAAGGCCGAGATCGGAATAATTTCCGCTTGCGGAAGAATGGTTTTCCACTCCTGCACCAAGGCTTCCAGCTTTGGCTGGTCGGTCATATCGATCTTATTGATCAGCAGCAGGATCGGACATTTTTCCTTTTGCACCTGCTGCAAGAACTCTTCGTTCTTATCGATGGTCTCAATCACGTCTGTCACATACAACAACACATCTGCATCATCGAGGGCAGACTCTGAGAAGTTAAGCATAGACTCCTGCAGCTTATAGTTAGGCCGCAAGACGCCGGGCGTGTCTGAATAGACAATCTGCATATCTTCGGTATTCACAATACCCATGATGCGGTGACGGGTTGTCTGCGCCTTCGAGGTGATAATCGAAATACGCTCACCGACCAACCGGTTCATCAAGGTTGATTTTCCGACATTCGGATTACCGACGATGTTGACAAATCCCGATTTATGCTTTTTTTCCATCATATCCCCATTTCAGGTAAATTGATCCCCAAGTAAATCCTGCTCCGAAAGCAGCCAGAATCAGGTTATCACCTTTCTTCAACTGGTCTTCCCATTCCCACAGACACAAAGGAATTGTGCCGGCACTGGTATTTCCATATTTCTGAATATTGATCATAACCTTTTCTTTCGGTACACCCAATCGCTTGGCTGTCGCATCAATGATACGCAAATTAGCCTGATGCGGTACGATCCACGCGATATCGTCTTGCGTCAGATGATTGCGCTCAGCAATTTCAGCTGCCACATCAGCCATGGATGTCACCGCATATTTGAATACGGTTTTTCCATCCTGATAAACAAAATGTTCTCTTCTATCAACAGTCTCATGAGTAGAAGGATAAGCCGAACCGCCAGCCTTCATAATCAGATGAGAAAATCCGATACCGTCTGTACGAAGGATCACATCCATCACACCGATTTCTTCCGTAGTCGGTTCCAGCAAGACAGCTCCGCAGCCGTCTCCAAACAACGGACATGTCGTACGATCTTCATAATTGGTAATAGATGTCATCTTGTCGCCAGCTACAACCAATACTTTATGATAACGTCCGGTACGAATGTAGTTCGAACCAGTTTCCAATGCATACAAGAAACCTGCACAAGCTCCCTGCATATCAAAAGTCATGGCGTTCTTACAGCCTGTCTGATAGGCAATGATAGAAGCAGTCATCGGGAAATGATAGTCAGGTGTTGTGGAAGCAAACAAGACTACTTCAATGTCTTCCGGATTGACTTGTGTCTTTTCGAATAATTGCTTTACGGCTCTGATTGCCATATAAGAAGTGCCAAGACCTTCGCCTCTCAAGATTCTACGTTCCTTGATACCCACACGTGTCATGATCCACTCATCTGTGGTATCTACCATCTTACATAGATCCTCGTTCGTCAGAACATCTTCGGGAACATAGCCTCCGATTCCCGTGATTACTGCATTAATTTTTTCCATTACATCAAGAACTGATAAATGATTGATAAATTAAAATAGCCCTAAAAATTTGATTTTTTAGGGCTATTTCTTCCACTTAGTCAAATTAATCTTCTGAATAATTAAACTGCAGCTTCTTTAACGATTGCTAACTTACCTCTGTAATAGCCGCATTCGCCACATACAGTGTGATAAATGTGCCAAGCTCCACAGTTCGGGCAGATAGCCATTGTCGGAGCAACAGCCTTGTCATGAGTTCTTCTCTTGGCTGTTCTTGTCTTACCTTGTCTTCTTTTAGGATGTGCCATTTTATTATTAATTTTAATTGTTATTATTCTCTATCAAATCCTTCAGAGCATCCCAACGCGGATCAGTAGGCTGATCAACGTCCGAATCGTCTTCATAGAAACCATCGTCCGAAAAGTCATCTTCTTCGTCTGAGCGGACTGCCCGATGTTTCCTCAATTTCGAAGACATCTCCTTATTACATTTTCCCGGTGCATGCACATGCTTCATCGGGACGGCCAAAGCAACGAATTCATATAAGAACCAAGCCAGGTTGATCGTTCCATCATCTTCGGGGATGATCAACACCTCGTCGCTTTCTTCCGCATATTCTTTGCCGAACTTCACTATCAGACGGGCATCCGTGTTGATAGGCTGTTCCATATCGTCCAAACAACGATCACATGGCACAATGGCTGTTCCTTCCAGATGGAAGCTTAGCTCAAACATCACAGCCGACTTGCGAAGAGTCAGATGTACCTGAACCTTACCCTTTTGCACCAAATCTCCTTCGATGTCCGCAAAGAACTTGTTCTCCAATAAGTAGTCATATTCATGTACTCCTGGAGTGAGATTTTTCAAATCAATATGATATAATCCAAATTTTCCCAAAGCCTACTTATGTAAAAACCTTGCAAAGGTACGAAAAATATTAACAGAAAAGCAATAGGTATGTAGATATTTTTTCCTATAATGCATTTTTGACACCATATTCACGGATTTTAACGTGTCAGACGGCGTAATTCGATACGAAATGTCGTCCCTTTGCCGATTTCCGAGCTTTTTACATAGATTTTTCCGCCATGATATGACTCAATAATCCGCTTTACCAACGACAGGCCTAAGCCCCAGCCGCGCTTCTTCGTTGTGTAACCCGGATTGAATACAGTCTTGAACTTCGACTTCAGGATGCCTTTGCCGGTATCCGTCACGTCGATACGCACCTTCTTGCCTTTTTCTTCGATATGAAAAGTGATATTTCCCTGTCCTTCCATCGCATCCACGGCGTTTTTACACAGATTCTCGACCACCCAGGCAAACAATGCCTGATTCATCAGTACCATCACCGGTTCTTCGGGCGCTTCGACTGTTATTTTCACCTTCGACGAAATGCGGGTTTCCATATAATCGAGGGCCGAACGGACCGATTCACAGATATTCACCGGAACCGGTTCGGGTGTGGAACCAATCTTCGAAAATCGCTCGGCTATCATTTCCAGCCGTTTGACATCTTTCTCCATCTCAGCCAGCAGTGTCGGATCGACTTCTTTCAGCTTCAGATACTCAAGCCAGGCAATGAGTGAGGAAATAGGTGTTCCCAACTGATGAGCCGTCTCTTTCGACAAGCCGACCCAGACTTTGTTCTGCTCAGCCTTCTTGGTACTTGCCAAGGCCAGGAAAGCAGTCAGGATGAAAACAGCCATCACCGTCAGCTGCGCATACGGATAGACCAACAGCCGTTTCAGAATGAGTGAATCATCATAATATAGGTATTGGTAGGTGCCGTCTTCCATATCAATCACGATCGGGTCTTTCTTTTTCTTCAACTCCTGTACTTTCTGCTGCAGGAACTCATCCACATTCTTTTCGGGCAGCTCCAGATTCTTGTAGTTCATCACACTGTCCCGGTCATTGCACAGCATCACCGGAATGGCGGTGTTGCCCTGGATGATCTGCAGAATCAGGTTCATGTTCAGACTCGGATCTTCGCTGGTGAGCACACGCGTGGCTTCGGCCCAGACTTCAATCTTCTGGCGTTCCTCGCGTGCCAAATCCTTGATCAGCAGATCAGATACAAAAACGGAAGCGATGGCTATCACCACAGCTGCCACGATAAACAGATATTTCAGCAATTGCCGGGAATCGTATAGGCTATTCATTCTTCATTATCTTTTTTTCTGTCGACAAAGAGACAAGGCAACTCGTCAACAAAGCGATGTCAACAAATCTATTTTACTCTCCGTCACTGTAAATTTAACGGCGAAAAGATTGTTTTAGTGTATCCTATTTCTTATTTTTGGAAAGTATGTCGATATCTTAATTTCCAAAGAAAGAGAGTTATGAAAACAGTCCGATTAATTACTTGCGAAAATGATGCACAAGCACATATTCTGCAAGGTGCACTCGAGAATGAAGGCATTCCTGCCATCCTGCATAATGAGATTACAGCCCGTGTTCTTAACGGATATATCGGTCATCTGGGAATTGACATTCTGGTTCAGGAAACCGATTACGACCGGGCACTTTCCTTATTGGAAGAGAATCAAATGATTCCCGAACAACTTCGCTATTGTCCTTATTGCCATTCCGACCAAATCCGACTGACTTATAAGAGAAAATACCGTTTCCAGGCTTTCTTCAACATGCTGTCGGGACTCATCACCGGGAAAGCAGTCAATCCGTTGTATTGGGAATATCATTGCCAGATGTGCCAGAAGAATTTTCCCAAACCAGTAAGCAAGAGTGCAAGTCGGCAAGGAGTCTGAACACCTTGCCCTAAGGCCCGAAAATTCATGCCTATGAATGCGCTAAAAGACGCCGGCTTTGAAGTGCACCCCAAAAGTTGGACAAAAAATTGGGGGGCACATTATGAAG